>Ga0114959_10002718_pt1 | contig 14279 bp, 11 predicted proteins | sample C_130625_EF_Meta_FD_87317 | JGI IMG/M metagenome (GOLD analysis project Ga0114959, IMG submission 87317) | Freshwater microbial communities from Lake Croche, Canada to study carbon cycling - C_130625_EF_MetaG | ecosystem: Environmental > Aquatic > Freshwater > Lake | place: Lake Croche, Canada...
AGGTCGATCCAGGACAGATGCCCGCCCTTGCCGGCCCCCGTGTCGAGAAACACCGCGGTGCCGCCAAGCATGCCATGACGGATATAGGGACGCCCATCGGTGCTGCGACGGTCATGGCCACAATAAACCGTCACACCATGCGGAATCCGATCCACCCAGCGCAGCGAGCGCTCGGGATAGCCATCACCCTGGGTGCGGCCGGTCGGCTCACCGTAAAGCGCACGCGACAGCACGCCATGAATACGACCATCCGGCGGCGGCGCGGAGTCCTCCTCCAACATCGCGGTATGGAACCCGCCATGCACGAAAACCCGTGGCCCCTGCACCAGCCAGGCCGGAGCGCGGATCAGCTCCTCGGTGGCACGGGCGCGCAACGTGTCATCAAGCTGGCTCAGCGTGGTGGCGAGACGACCATCCATGCGCACATCCCTGCCCACCAACGCCCGAGCCAGCTTATGGTCATGGTTGCCGAGCAGAAAAATCCCGCGCCCCTCATCCTTCATCCGAAACGCCATAGACAGCACACGGCCGCTCTCCGGCCCGTAATCCACCAGATCGCCGAGCTGAATAACGAAAAGATCGGTCGCCAGAGCCGCCGCGAAGGCACGCGCATCGCCATGCACATCACCGACCACGCGCAGCCCGCGACCTTCGGGGATCATGCCACGCCCCGCGCATCAAGCGCCTTGCGGATGCGCGCCTGCTCCGTGGCATCGATCGGGAAATCCCACACCATCAGAATCGCCAGAACCTTCAGCACCACCGGCAGCGCACAATACAGCCCCACCAGCACGATGATCTGATCGGAGCCATTGGTGCCCTCTGCCGAAAACCCCGCCAGATCGAGCAGCACGAAGGCAATGCCGGCCGACAGCGCTGCCCCCGCCTTCTGCGCCATCGTCCAGGCGGCGAAAAACAGCCCGGCCCGCGCCTGGCCATGGGTCAGCGTGTCCAGATCAATCACATCAGCCTGCATCGCCGGGGGCAGCACCAGATCAGCTCCCAGCCCCGCCCCGGTGAGCACACAGACCAGGAAAAACGCTGCCACATCGCCACTGTGCAGAAACACCACCGGCATAAAACCAATGCATGTCCAGATCATCGCCCAGCACCAGGCCCGATGCTTGCCCAGGCGCTCCGACAGCCAGGCCCAGACCGGCACCGAGATGATGCCGGTGGCGAAATAGGCGAGCAGCATTGGCCCCGCCATGTCCAGCCGGTTCAGCAGATGCCGACACATCAGCAAAAACAGCACCGCGGGCAGACCATTGGCGATCCCGTTCAGCGCCCAGGCGCCCAACAGCCGGCGAAACGGCTCGTTCGCCCAGGCGGTGCGCAGCGACAGCGCCAGTGAGCTTTGCCGCCGGTCCTGGCTCGGCCGCTCCGGCACCAGGATCAGCAGACCCACCAGGGCCGGCACACTCAGCACCGCACACACCACCGCCAGCAAATGCAGGGTCTCCGCCGGATCCGACATCCGCAGCGCCGCCGGCAAGGTGGCCGACAGCACGATGCCGAACAGCGTGCCGCTCTCACGCCAGCTCGTGATGCGGGTGCGCTCCTGATATTGATCCGACAGCTCGGCGCCCCAGGCCTGCCACGGCAGCGCGATGAGGCTCCAGGCAGCGGTGAGAACGGCATAGGAGAAGAACAGCCACACCGCCCCCGCCCCCGGTGGTGGGAAGAACAGCGCCGCCCCGCCGATCAGCCCCACGGGAATCCCGATCATGATCGGCGGCCGCCGTCGGCCGAAACGGGTGTGCCAGCGATCTGACAGCCGGCCGATGAACGGGTCGAGCACCACATCCATCAGACGCACCAAGGTCAGCACCAACCCCACGGTCGCCAGCCGCACCCCCATCGGCCCCGCCCAGAACGCCGGCAGATGCACAGAGAGCGGCAGGCCAAGCAACGCCAGCGGCAGCGCCGGGGCGGCGTAGGCCAAAAGCAGACCAATGCGGGTGCGCGTCGCTCTCATCCGGCGGGACGGGCAAGCAATATCTGGCCCACATCGGTCCAGCCGGCGCGAAATCCGGTCTCACAATAGAGCAGATAATACTCCCACAACCGCTTGAACCGGTCGTCACACGGCACGCGCGACAGCCTGGTGGCGCCGGACAGGCGCGGCCAGACGGACTGGAAGCGCTCATTCCAGCGCGCCAGGGTCTCGGCATAGTCATGACCAAACCAATGCGCGTCCCGCCACGCGAGCCCGGCGCGGTCCACCTCCTCCTTCAAACGCTGCGGGCTGGGCAACATGCCACCCGGGAACACATGGCGCTGAATGAAATCCGCGCTTGCCCGATAGGCCGGGAACAGCCGGTCCTCGATGGTGATGGTCTGCAACCCCACGAGCCCCCCCGGCCGCAAACGCTCGCGCAAGGTATTGAAATATTGCGGCCAGAACCTCTCGCCCACCGCCTCGAACATCTCGATGGAGGCGATCCGGTCGAACTGCTCGGTCACATCGCGATAATCCTGCAGGCGGAACTCCACCCGATCCGACAGGCCGGCGCGCTCGATGCGGGCGGCGGCGAATTCGAGCTGCGCGGGCGACAGCGTGATCCCCACCACGCGGCAGCCATAATCCCGCGCCGCCACCTCGGCAAACGCCCCCCAGCCGCAACCGATCTCCAGCAGCGACATGCCAGGACGCAGTTCCAGCGCGTCACACAACCGCTGGATCTTGCGCAATTGCGCCTGCTCCAGCGTGTCGGCCGACGAGGTGAACAGCGCCGAGCTGTAGGTCATCGTCGGATCAAGCCACTCGGCATAGAACGCATTGCCGAGATCGTAATGCTCAATGATGTTGCGCTTCGCTCCCTTCCGCGTGTTGGGCCGCAGCCGATGGGCAACATTGCTGATCAGGCGCATCCAGAAATTGCCGTAAAGGACTTTCTCAAACTCCGCCTCATTGGCCGCCGCCAGCGCCATCACCGCGCGCAGATCCGGCGTCTCCCAAAGATCATCGATATAGGCCTCGGCCCATCCCAGACTGCCCCCGGTCACCAGGCGACGCAGCGCGCGGCTGTCCTTGACGATGACGGTGGCATCCGGCCCCGGTGCCACCGCATCGATCCGATGCGTGCTGCGGTCAGGCAGCACCAGCGTGAGATGCCCACAGCGGATCAGCCCCGCGATGTGCAAGGCAAGTCGGGACCAGCGATCGCGCCGCGTCGTTCGCGGTGTGGTCTTGAGGTCGGTCATCGCCATGTCGGATCAGCTCGCATTCCAGAGTCAGGGGTTGAGGGCAGCGCAGGGATCGGGTGAAACCGCGCGCCGCGCAAGGCCAGCTTCAGCGCCTGCCAGTGAATTGCCGCAAAAACGCCAAGCGGCATCAGCGGCATGGCGAACAACAGCCGCGCCAGCGCACGGTCGGTCAAGGGTTGCGCCTGCAACGTCATCGCCGCCGTCATGCGCGGCGCGTCCTCGGCACCGTAACGGATGGTAAGCGCGAATTCAGCACCACCCGGATCGCTGAAGGCGAAGCGATAGCCGCCCTTCATATCGAAGAACGGCGAAACATGCATGCGCTTCACAGCACTCTGATGGATCATCCCACCCGGCTCCACCGGCAGCACATACTCGGTCTGGTCGCCAAACGTGTTCTTCACCTGATGAATGACGGCGCCCAGCCGCCCCTGCGCGTCATGGCAGGCAAAGAACGCGATGGGGTTGAAGGCAAAGCCCAGCACGCGCGGGATCGCCATGAAGCGGATGGTGTGGCCAAAGGCGCCAAGCCCCGCCTCACCCAGCTTGTCCTCCACCCAGGGCCGCAGCGCCGAACCATCGCGCCGGCCGTGATCAATGTCGTGCAACGACACCACAGCACGTCGGTTGCGGCCAAACAGCCATGTCCGGTCCGATGCATCCAGATCGATCGACAGCATCCACATGCGATAGCGGAACCGATGCACAAACGGCGCATGCCGCACATGCGAGACCCAGCCGGCATGCAGCATGGCACTCATGTCGCGCGGCGCTCGGCGGCAGACCAGGGCGGTGTGATCCCCAGCAGCTTCGCCACCCGCACGGAGGAGGCAATGCCGTCCTCATGAAATCCCCAGCCGCTCCAGGCGCCGGCAAAATACAGCCGGTCCTGGCCCTGAATGCTCGGCAACCTCGCCTGCGCATCCATCGCCGCCGCATCGAACTGCGGATGGCGATATTGGCGTGTCACCAGCACGGACGCCGGATGAGGCTGACGCTGCGGGTTCAGCGACACCAGCAGCGGCAGCCGCGTCTCCAGCGATTGCAGCCGGTTCATCCAGTAGGTCACACTGACCTCCTGGCCGTGATCGCCCACGCCATTCGAAAGATAATTCCACGCCGACCACACGGCCCGGCGCTTCGGCATCAGGCTGGCATCGGTGTGCAGAATGGCGAGATTGTCCTGGCAGCGAAACGCGCCCAGCACCGCGCGCTCCGCAGCACTCGGCTGCTCGATCAGCGCCAGCCCCTGATCGGCATGGCAGGCCAGCACCGCCGCATCGTAACGCTCAACACCCTGCGCGGTGCGCACGAAGACACCTTCCGCGTCGCGCGCAACCGACAGCACCCTGCTGTCAAGCCGAACATCGGCCAGCGCCGCCACGACCCGCGCCACATAATGCCGCGACCCGCCATCCACCGTCCGCCACGCCGGCCGCCCGGTGAGCTGCAACAGCCCGTGATTCTGGAAGAACCGCGCGAAATGCCGCACCGGAAACGCCCGCATGCCATCCACCGAGGCCGACCAGATCGCCGCCCCCATCGGCAGAATATGATCCTCAACAAACGCCGCGCTGTAACGGTTGCGCGCCAGCCAGTCGCCCAAGGACTCGTTGTCGGTGATCGCCAACAACTCCGGCGCCGCCCGATAGAAGCGCAGAATATCAACCAGCATGCGCCAGAAGCGCGGCCGCAGCAGATTGGCCTTCTGGGCGAACATCTGCGATATTTCGCCACCGGCATATTCCATGCGCCCCCCGGCGATGGACACGCCAAACGACATGTCGGTCGGCTTGGTCACCACCCCCAGCGCGTCGAACAACCCGATGAGATTGGGGTAGTTGCGCTCATTGTAAACGATGAACCCGGTATCGACCGCGACCTCCTGGCCCAGAACATCCACGATCTGCGTGTCGGCATGGCCGCCGGCCCGGCGCTCGGCCTCGAACACCGTCACGTCATGGCTGTCACGGGCCAGCCAGGCCATCGACAGGCCGGAGATGCCGGCGCCAATGACGGCGAGGCGCGGACGGGAGGACATAGCGTTCATGGCGCAGACTTCGTGATGGTTTGCAAAGCGTCCAGTGCCCGCTGACGGCCAAATGCCAAATCAATGATGGGGGCAGGATAATTCCGCGGTGGCTTCTCCATCTCCCAGGGAGCGTGAATGAATTTCGCCGGTACATGGGCCAACTCCGGCACGAAACGCCGCACATAGAGACCGTCCGGATCAAATTTCTGCCCCTGCAACACCGGGTTGAAGATGCGGAAGAACGGCGCCGCATCCGCCCCCGAGCCCGCAACCCATTGCCAGGAGGCGGAATTGGCGGCGAGATCGGCATCCACCAGCGTGTCCCAGAACCAGGCCTCGCCGTCCTGCCAGGGCTGCAACAGATGCTTGATGAGGAAGCTCGCCGTGATCATGCGCACCCGGTTATGCATCCAGCCGGTCTGCCAGAGCTGGCGCATTCCGGCATCCACCATCGGAATGCCGGTGCGGCCGCGCTGCCAGGCGGCAAGCGCCGCCGCGTCCGGCTGCCAGGGAAACGCAGCATAGGCTGGCTTCAAAGGGGTCTCCGGCAGGCTCGGGGCATGCCACAGCAAATGCGCGGAGAATTCGCGCCACAGAATCTCGGCACGGAATTTCTCCAGGCCACGCCCCTCGGCGAGGCTGGCCGCCGCCTCCCACATGCGCCACGGCGCGATCCCGCCAAAGGCCAGATGCGGCGACAGCATCGAGGTGGCATCGATGTCCGGCCGATCGCGCATCTCCCCATAGGCCGAAACACGCGGCAGAAATTCGGCAAGCCGCCGATGCGCCCCAGCCTCACCCGGATTATGGGCCGCGCGCAATCCGCCCGCCCAATCCGGTGACGTCGGCAGCAGCGCCCAGTCCTCCAACCGCTCCGAGCGCGGCAGGCTCGCCGCGGGAAGCCGCACAGGCGCAGGCGCAGACGGGTACGGCGCATATCGGGCGAGACAGGCGCGGGAGAACGGGGTGAACACACCAAACGGCGTGCCGGCCGCGGTGCGGATCTCCTCGGGATGGAACATCAGCGAGGTCATGTGCCGCCGGAGCGGAATGCGGGTCGCCAGACCATCCATCACCCGCCGCGCCCAAGGCTCGACGGCCAATCCGGCATGCACCTCATCAGCGCCAGTTTCGGCCATCAGACGCGGCACCTCGACGGCGAAGCTGCCCCGCCGCAACACCAGCGCCGAGCCGCAGGCACGCAGATCAGCATCCAACGCCGCCAGCGCGTGATGCAGCCACCATCGCTGCGCCCCACCCGGCGCCCACGCGCCTGGGGTCAGCTCATCAAGAATGTAGATCGGAATGATCGGCCGACCCGTCGCCAGCGCCGCCTGCAAGGCGGGCTGATCGGCAAGGCGGAGATCGCAGCGAAACCACAGCAAAACCGGGGAATGGGTCATGAACGGCAAACAGGCTCCTGAAGCTGATCCATCATGCCGCGTCTCGCCACATCTGCGATAGGGCCGGGCGCCTGAGACGCCGCCGGCGGCCGCCCAGGCCTGCGCTGCGCATAGGGAAAGCTGAACAGCCGCTCGCGCCCCAGCAGAAACACCCTCCCACCACGCGGAAACAACGTCGCCACCGCGTCATCGGTCACATCCAGCCCCCCGGTATAGGCCCCCAACGCCGGCAGCAGAATACGATAACCATCCGCCACAAAACAGGGCCGGCTCACCCGTGCCCCCCGCACCTCGACGCTGGCCTTGGGATGAAAATGCCCGGTGAGCTCACCGCTGACCCGCCCCGGCCGCGCCTGGTGGCGGAACACCAAGGGTCCTGCGCGATACTCCTCCGTCGCCACACCGGGCAGCGACGCAGGCGCCACCGGATCATGATTGCCCAGCACCCAGATGAACTCGGTCAGACCGGCCAGCGCCGAAAGCCGTGCATGATCGCCCGGCAACAGCCGCCCCGCCCCGCCCCGATCATGAAAACTATCGCCCAGCGCCACCACCTGACGCGGCGCATAGCGGCGAATCGCCTGGGCCAGCAGTTCCAGCGTCTCGCGCGTGTCATAAGGCGGCAGCAAATCGCCGCGCAGCGCCGCCGAACTGCCTTTCTCGAAATGGAGATCGGCCAAAATCAGCATGCGCTGCGCCGGCCAATGGATGCATCCACATGGATCAAGCATCAGCCGCTCACCGGCCAGATGGATGGGGGCGGCGGTCATGCCAGGCGTCCCCTCTCCAACTCGGCCTCGACCCAGGCGACGAGCGCGGCCAGACGCCGGACCTCGTTCCACCATTGCGTCAGGTCATGGAGCAACATCGCCACATCACAGTCCGAATCCGGCCGATGATCGCCGCGGGCGCGCGAGCCGAACAGGATCGCGCGCTCAGGTCGCGCGCCATATTCGGCCCGAAGCAGATCGGCAAACCGGATCAACACCGGCTCGGTCCTGGTCTCGCTCATGCAAACAGCCTCCCTTGCCCGGGTTCAGAACGCCCAGGCCCCATCGCCTCGGCGACCAGCGCCGCCTCCTCCAGCAGCGCATCCTCCGCCCCCTCGCTGCGCACGCTCTCCCGCCCGATCTCCAGCAGCACCGGCACCGCCAACGGACTGACGCGGGACAGCGCCTGCACCCGGATACGACCCTGAATGCGCTTGAGAAACGCCGCGATCCGCCCGACATCCGCCAAGCCGCCCGCCGCGTCGATTCTGGCCGCGCGCAGCAGGATATGGTCCGGCTGGTGCTTGCGCAGTACGTCATAGATCAGATCGGAGTTCACGCTCACCTGCCTGCGGTTCTTCTCCGCCCCCGGCTGATGCCGCTGGATCAGCCCCGCGATCACCGCCACGTTGCGAAAGCTGCGCTTCAGCATCGAGCTGTCATCCATCCAGGCCTCCAGATCATCGCCCAGCATGTCCTGATGGAACAGCGCATCAATGCCGACAGGCTCGCGCGCCGACCAGGTGGCCATGACGTAATCGGTGGCCACGAACCCCAAAGGCTGCAAGCCCGCGCGCTCCATGCGCCGCGTCACCAGCATGCCCAGGGTCTGGTGCGCATTCCGCCCCTCAAAGCAATACGCCACCAGATACCAGCGATCACCGCGCGGAAACACCTCCACCAGCAGATCATCCCGGCCGGGCAGCGACGACACCAAACGCTGCATCCCCAGCCATTCGCGCACCGGCTCAGGGAAATTCTGCCACATCGACGAACTGCTCAGCATCACCCGCACCCGGGCCGCCAGATGGGTGGAAAGCGGCATGCGCCCGCCCTCATAGGCCGGCACCTTCGGCTCGCCCTCCCCGCCATCCGTCACGTGGCAGGTATTCTCCCGCAACCCGGCAAAGCGCAGCAGACGGCCGGCAAAGATGAAACTGTCGCCCAGCACCAGGGTGGAGACAAAATATTCCTCAATCTCCCCCAAGGTCGCGCCGCCCCGCCCCCCCAGCCGCACCTTCAGCGTCGGCGCCTCCACAATGGTGCCGATATTCATCCGGTGCTGCCGCGCCACCCGTTCGGAGCGGACATGCAACAGCCCATCCGCATCGCGAAACAGCCGCGCATGCGCCTCATAGGCCCGCAGCGCGTAGCCGCCATTCTCCACGAACTCCAGCACCGCATCGAAAACCGCCCGCTCCAGCCCCGCGTAAGGTGCCGACTGCGTGACCTCGGCAAACATCCCATCCGGATGAAACGGCCCCGCACAGGCACAGCCAAGAAGATGCTGCGCCAGCACATCAAGCCCCCCCGGCCGCGGCGGATCACCATCCAGCTCACCCGCCGCAACACCAGCGATGGCGGCCGTGCATTCCAGCACCTCAAACCGATTGGCCGGCACCAGCACCGCAAGGCTCGCCTCATCCATCCGGTGATTGGCCCGCCCCACCCGCTGCAACAGCCGCGACACCCCCTTGGGCGCCCCCACCTGCAACACCTGATCCACCGAACCCCAGTCAATCCCCAGATCCAGCGAAGACGTCGCCACCACCGCGCGCAGCAGGCCCGCAGCCATCGCCGCCTCCACCCGCAGCCGCTGGCCCTGTTCGAGCGAGCCGTGATGGATCGCAATCGGCAAGGTCGCCTCGTTCAGCCGCCACAATGCCTGAAACATCAGCTCCGCCTGCGCTCGCGTGTTGACGAACACGATCGTCAGCTTCGCCCCGGCAATCCGCGCCAGAATATCCGCCGCCGAATCCAGCCCCATATGCCCCGACCACGGCAGCCGCCCCTGCGGCAACATGATATCGATCTCGGGCGCTGCCCCTCCCGCCACGTCAATGATCCGCGCATCCGGCGCGACATAGGCCCGAACCGCAGCAGGATGCGCCACGGTCGCCGACAACCCGATGCGATGCAGCCCGGGCACCAGCCCCGCCAGCCGCGTAAGACACAGCGCCAACTGGTCGCCCCGCTTGGTGCCGGCCAGTGCATGCACCTCATCGATCACCACGCGCTTCAACCCACCAAAAAACACGGCATTGTCGGCCTGGGTGAGCAGCACCGCGAGGCTCTCCGGCGTGGTGAGCAGCAATTGCGGCGGCTGAGCCTTCTGACGTCGCCGCATCTCGGCGGAGGTGTCGCCGCTGCGGGTCTCAATCGCAATCCCGAGCCCCATCTCACTGACCGGTGCCGTCAGATTGCGCGCCACATCCGCCGACAATGCCTTCAGCGGCGACACATACAGCGTGTGCAAACCCGTCTGCGGCGCGTCAGCGAGTTCGATGAGGCTGGGCAGAAACCCCGACAGCGTCTTGCCGCCCCCGGTCGGCGCGATCAGCAGCACATTCTCGCCACGCGCCGCCGCCGCCAGCACATCAAGCTGATGCGCCCGCGGCCGCCAGCCGCGAGAGGCGAACCAGCGCGTGAAGCGTTCCGGCATTGTTCCCGTCATGCAATCCAGATAAAGCCGGACGGGTCAAACCGGAAGGGCTGAATGCCGCATCCCGACACCTGGCTGAAAATCCTGCCGCAGGGCCTTTACTGCGAACCCGGCGGATTCTTCATCGACCCGCAGCGTGGCGTGGATCGCGCCATCATCACCCATGCCCATGCCGATCACGCCCGCCCCGGCCATCGCGCCGCACTCGCAAGCGCCGCGACCCATGCCTTGATGCGCACACGGCTCGGCGCCGGCGCACCGCTGGAGGCGCAGTCACTGGCCTGGGGCGAGCGGCAGCGCGTGGGCGATGTCACGGTCTGGCTGCAACCCGCCGGCCATGTACTCGGCAGCGCGCAAGTCTGCCTCGAACACCAGGGCACACGCTGCGTCATCAGCGGCGATTACAAACGCGGCGCAGATCAAAGCTGCGACGCCTTCGTGCCGGTCGAATGCGACGTGTTCGTCACCGAAGCCACCTTCGCCCTGCCGGTGTTCCACCACCCCGATCCGCAGGCCGAAATCGCCCGGTTGCTGGCCAGCGTGGCGCTGTTCCCCGAGCGCACCCATGCCGTCGGCTGCTACGCGCTCGGCAAGACGCAGCGCCTGATCACCCTGCTGCGCGAGGCCGGCTGGGACGCGCCGATCTACCTGCACGGCGCCCTCACCCCGATCTGCGGGATCTACGAGGCGCATGGCATCCCGCTCGGCGACCTGCGTCCCGCCACCGCCACCAAAGCCTCCTTCGCCGGCCAGATCGTGCTGGCCCCCCCCTCGGCCATCGCCGATCGCTGGGTGCGTCGCCTCGCCGATCCTGTGGTGTGCCAGGCGTCCGGCTGGATGCGGGTGCGCCAGCGCGCCAAACAAGGCGGGGTGGAGCTGCCACTGGTGATCTCCGATCACGCCGATTGGAACGAGCTGCTCGCCACCATCGCCGAGGTCGCCGCCCCCGAAATCTGGGTGACGCATGGCAGTGAGGAGGCGCTGATCCACGAGGTCGCCAAATCCGGCGTGCGCGGCCGGGCGCTGCGGCTGATCGGCTATGAGGAGGAGGGCCAATGATCGCCTTTGCCGACCTGCTGGAGCGGCTGGTGTTCACCCAAGGCCGCCTCGCCAAGATCGCCCTGCTGCGCCGCTATTTCGCGAGCACCCCCGATCCGGATCGCGGCCTCGCTTTGGCCGCCATCGCCGGCACGCTGAAATTCCGCACCGCCAAAGCCGGGCTGATCCGCGAACTGGCCGCCGCCCGCACCGACCCGGTGCTGTTCGCCCTGTCCTATGATTTCGTCGGCGATCTGGCCGAGACGGTGGCACTGATATGGCCCACCGCCACGGACCACGCCCCGCCACGCCTGTCCGAAGTGGTGGAGACCCTCAACACCACACCCGCAGCGCGCCTCCCCGAGACCGTCGCGCACTGGCTCGACGCCGCGGATGCCTCGGTGCGGCTGGCGCTGCTGAAGCTGATCACCGGCGGGCTGCGCGTCGGCGCCAGCGGCCGGCTCGCCCGCACGGCACTGGCCGAGATCGGCACGGCCATCACGGTGGACGATGTGGAGGAGGTCTGGCACGGCCTCACCAGCCCCTATGCGCCGCTGTTCGCCTGGCTGGAAGGTCGCGGCCCGCGCCCTGATCCGCGCGACGCGCCGGTGTTCCGCCCGCCGATGCTGGCCCATCCGATCGAACCGTCCGATCTCGCAGCGCTCGACCCAGGCGCGATGCGGGCCGAATGGAAATGGGACGGCATCCGCGTCCAGCTCTGCGCCACCGCCGGCGGCAGGATGCTGTATTCCCGCGGTGCGGAGGACATCTCCCGCGCCTTTCCCGAGATCGTCGCGGCGATGGAATTCCACGCCGTGCTCGATGGCGAGCTGCTGGTGATGCATGGCGATGCGGTGGCGCCGTTCTCCGATCTGCAACAACGGCTCAACCGCATCAGCGTCACGCCCAAGCTGTTGCGCGAGCACCCCGCCCATGTCCGGCTGTATGACATGCTGTTTGACGGCCCAGAAGATCTGCGCCCCCTGCCCTTCGATGCCCGCCGCACCAGGCTGGAGGCATGGTTTCACCGCACGGCGCCGGCCAGGATGGACCTGTCCCCGCCGATCGCCTTCACCGATTTCGCCGCACTTCAGGCGCTGCGCGACGGCGCCCGGGCCGCCTCGATCGAGGGCCTGATGCTGAAGCGCGGCGACAGCCCTTACGTGCCGGGCCGGCCCAAAGGCCTGTGGTGGAAATGGAAGCGCGACCCGCTGACGATCGATGCTGTGCTGATGTATGCGCAGCGCGGCCACGGCAAACGCTCCGGCTTTTATTCCGACTATACGTTCGGCCTGTGGCACGGCACCGAGCTGCTGCCGGTGGGCAAGGCCTATTCCGGCTTCACCGATGACGAGCTGACCCTGCTCGACCGCTTCGTGCGCAACAACACCACCGCCCGGTTCGGCCCGGTGCGCGAGGTGGCGCGCGGCATGGTGCTGGAGGTGGCGTTTGACGCGGCGCAGCGCTCCACCCGCCACAAATCCGGCGTCGCCCTGCGCTTCCCCCGCATCGCCCGCATCCGCAGCGACAAGGCACCGGAGGAGGCTGACCGGCTGGAGACGCTGATGGCGCTGATCTGACGCAGAGCGCTCCCAAAGACCGGCCAGCGCCTGGCACCATAACATTTCAATGCAGCCATACTTGGCCGGGGTTTCAGCTCAAACCCATGGAATGACGCGAAACTTTGACTCCCCCCACCACGCTCACGAATATTTTTACACCTGATTTTGCGCTTTTTATTGATGTGTTGGCACTTTGCAACAATCTGTTTAAATCACGTCGTTTGACGCTCCAAGAACATTGCGCATCTTATTGTTTTAGAAAGAAATTTTCAATCACCACAGAAACCGCCCCGGTGATTCCCCCGTTATCGGATTGACGCTGTATTTATGAAGTAGATACACATCCTGTCGCGAGAGATTTCCGCTTTTCCCAGACTACGTACAAGAAACAGGTCACCCGTCTGAAAATAAGTCTTTTTTCTGGACGTGTTTCAGTTTTAACATGCTCTTGTAGGCGACCGATCACGGTCAGCCCGCAACAGGAGACCTGCTATGCCTGGAGCACAAACCCTGGATCGACTGGTGCAGGACCGTCTGCGCCAATGGCCGCAACGGCCGCCTGGCGTGCAAGTGGACGCCGGGGCCCGCGATGGCTGGCTGCGCGGACGGCCCTCTGACACCACCGAGATCAACAAGCCTTATCTGAAACTGCCCGGCAGCGATCGCTTCCGCACCCTGCCGGATGGCATGTGGATCAATTTCGGCGGCACCGTGCGCGAGCCCTTCGCCGATATATTCGCCATCGAGGCCTGTGGCACATTGACCAACCTGCTCGACAAGCGCTCCCGCTTCGCGCCCAGCACCCATTCGCTGATGCTGGTCTGCTCTGTGCAATGGTTGCTCGCCCCGGTGTCACAGACCGACGACACGCCACGCTGGCGCATCACCCGCGTGCTGCGCTCAGCCCCCGATGAAGCCTTGGTCATGCCGGTGCGCGACATCAAGGTGATGTATGCGTTGAAGGACCGCCATTATCAGGGCTTCGCCAGCAGTCAGGTGCCGCATGCGCACGAGTTCTTCGTGCCGATGAAGGCCCTGACGGCGGAGGATGGCCATGAGAGCAAGGCGATCCAGTCTTTGGTGTCAAGAATTGCGGTCAACGCCAATTTCCTGCCCAATGACTGAACGCAAACGCCCTGTCAGCCGTGTGGCCAGGGCATCGGCAGGGCCAGTCCGTGCGCGTCCATCACCTGGCGCGCCAGATCGGGTCGGTCGGTGCAGAACCCGTCCACGCCCCAGGCGATCAGCCGCGCCATATCGGCCGGCTCGTTCACCGTCCAGGGAGCCACGCGCAGCCCCTTGGACTGAGCGTCCGTCACGGCAGATGGCGTCAGATCGTCAAAATACGGCGCCCAGGTGCCGCGCCCGTTGCTGGCCGCGATCACCCGCGCCGGATCTGGCTGGCGATAGCTGAGCCATGCCAGCGGCAGCGTCGGGCAGTGGGTCTGCAGCCATGCCAGCCCGCGCCAGTCAAAGGAGCGCACCACGAGCCGCTCCAGCGCGTCGCAGGACCGGGCCGCCTCGATCACCAGCCGTGCCATGTGCTCGGGCGCACAGCTCCATTCCGGATGCGCCGCATCGGTTTTCAGCTCGACATCCAGA
>Ga0114959_10002721_pt1 | contig 14267 bp, 15 predicted proteins | sample C_130625_EF_Meta_FD_87317 | JGI IMG/M metagenome (GOLD analysis project Ga0114959, IMG submission 87317) | Freshwater microbial communities from Lake Croche, Canada to study carbon cycling - C_130625_EF_MetaG | ecosystem: Environmental > Aquatic > Freshwater > Lake | place: Lake Croche, Canada...
CTCCTTGCGGCGCTTGCGCCCCGGATGCTCTCGCTGGCCGGGACCATTGCTGATGGAACCGTGACGTGGATGACGGGCATCGCCACGGTCGCCAGCCATGTGGCACCTCTCTTGAACGAGGCGGCGGCTGGCGCTGGTCGGCCTGCTCCGAGAATTGCCGTGGCATTGCCGATCTGCCTCACCGAGAACCCGACACGGGCCAAGGCCATGATCGATGAAGAGTTAGCGATTTATCCGACCCTGCCTGCCTACGCGGCAATGCTCGAGAAAGAAGGCGCTCAGAGTGCTTCTGGTATTGGGCTGATCGGATCAGCGGAGCAGATTATCGATGGGATCGGCCGCCTCGAAGCCGCAGGCGGGACCGAACTGCTTGGTGGAGTGGGTGGCACTCGCGAAGAGCGCGAGGCCTCGTTCGAGCTGCTGGCACAACTTGCTCGCGGAGAGAGCTAGCGGCGCACTTGGGTGTGCTTGAACTCGTTGATCTCTCGGTGATTCGTAATCAGATCAATAAGACGCTCAATCACCGCCACTGAAGCGGCGGGGTTGGACGGATCGGGTCCGTCCATCAGGCGCACAAAGGTGGCGTCTTGGTCATCGACAACAAAGGTGGGCACACCAAACACTTCGAGATCCTGGTGGTAATGCGTCCAGGCTTCAGCGATATGGCGCTTGGGGCCGAGTGAATCGACCACGGCCCACACACCGCCGGGCTCAAGCCCTGCCTTGAGGAGGAGGGGTTCAATCTGCTCTCGACTGGTCAGAGCGATCCCTTCACCATGCCGGGCTTCGAAGAACAATCCATGCAGCGTCAAAAACTGTTCAGCGAATTGATCCCGCACCGCTACTGACACCTCGAGCGCCAGCAGGGTGCCGTTGTGCGCCGGATCGTCCCAGACATCGGGATCGCCCGGACTGACGTGCCCCTGGGAGAGTGTGTAGGGCTCGAACCTCACGTCCGCCTCGAGTCCGTGTGCCAATGCCGCGAGGAGATGGAGGTGAAGATTTTTGGCGAAGGGGCAGCGGTAGTCGTACAGGAGGCTGAATGCAGGAAGGCCCATGGGAGCACCCTAGGGGGCGAGCCGGCGAAGCACGGCCCGACACAACAGACCGACAACACCGCCGACCAAGGCGCCACCGATGACGTCAGTCTGATCGTGGGCCTTGAGGTGAAGGCGGCTCCAGCCCACCAGTCCCGCACCGGCCAGTCCCGCGCCGACTCCAAGGGGTGTCGAGGGCAGGGCCACGGCAGCTGCAGCGGCAGCCATGGTGTGGCCCGAAGGAAAACTTGATGAGGAGGGGATTCTCACGAGTCCCTGTCTGACCTCCGCCTGCTCAGGTCGGGGCTTCGAAAACACTCGTTTGAGTGTGGTGGTGGCCGCAAACACTGAGAGGCCCACCACGGCCAGTCGAAGGAGTGACCAGCGACTACTTCGCTTGTTGCGCAAGGTTCCGAGGCCCTCGAACAGGGCCACAACAAAGCCATAGTCGGCGAGGATCGAGAGGGCGCGAGCGAGTTGATCGAGCGGTTCGCCTCCCGAGAGCGCCTCAGTCTTGGTGCCCGATGGGTCCTGGTCGTGGGCCAACGCCATTGCTCAAGCATGGCAGAGGGGGCGTCACCGTCGGCTAGACACAGAGGCGATGTCTGAGACGCCACGCCCAAGCGGCCTCGCCCGCCTCCCCACCTGGGCGGGTCTCAAAGCTGGCGATTCCTGCGAGATTGACGACCCGAGGGCTCGACGAGGCAGCTTCGAATTTGTGGCCTTTGTCGAGAATTTGGGCACGGGGGCGGCCTGGGTGGAGGTCGTTGGGGGCAAGAGGGGAGACCGAAAACTCTGGAGTTTTCGCCCCGAACAGGTCTTTGCCCCAGGCAATCGGGGTAAGGGCCCTTCTCTTGATGAGGCCCCCCGACTTCCCTTTTGAACCAAAATCCGGCGCAAGGCGCTCTCTGAGCGATATGGTCAGCGGGACCGCATCGAGCGGACCAAGGGGGGAAAGATGAACGTGGCTTCTGACGAGCGACGCGGACCAACCAATCCGCTGCTTCGATTTCTATTTCACCATGAGATCGGCGAGTACCCGACCGGAATTCGGCGCATGGGGTATCTCGCACTGGCCGTGATCGCGACGATCACGCTGTATTACACGTACTACACGCAGACCGGTGTTACCCCTGAAATTCTTCAGGGCTTCCACATGTCGTTTACCTACTACGTGTGGATCGTGGTCATTTCGAATGCCCTTGGTGCGTTTGCATCACTTCCGGCCTCACTCACTGACCGACTGGGTCGAACCAACGTTGTTATTTATGGCTTGTTGATCATCGGGGCAATCTGTGCCTTCTGGATCCCGAACACCCACACTGGCTTTGCTTTCGGCGTGGCCATTTCGGTGATGGGCATCTTTGAAGGCGCAGTCCTCGTGGCCACCCCCGCCTTGGTTCGTGACTACAGCCCTCAGATGGGCCGTGCCTCGGCCATGGGCTTCTGGACCGTGGGTCCAGTGGCGGGTTCCTTCATTGTCTCGATCGTGGCTCGCAACACGCTCGATCACCTGAAGCCCTGGCAGGACCAGTTCGTGATCTCAGGGCTGGCCTCGATCGGCGTCTTTGTCATCACACTGTTCTTCCTCAAGGACCTCGCCCCGGCAGTTCGTGACCAGTTGATGGTCTCGGAGCAGAGCAAGGCGCTCGTTGAGGCGAAGGCCCGAGGAATTTCTGAGTCCGAGCTCATCGCGGCACAAAAGAACCCGTGGCGCCAAATTCTCTCAGGCAAAGTCATCGGCTCCGCCTTCAGCATCTCGGTGTTCTTGCTGGTGTACTACATCGCTGCTTCGTTCTTCACCATCTACTACGTGGTGACCTTCGTGCATCCCAATGGCCTGGCGTATTCGACGACGGATGCCAACTGGTTGAACCAGTGGTTCTGGGGAGCGGACATCGTCTCGCTGGTCGTGGTGGGATGGGCGTCGGACAAGTTACTTGTGCGCAAGCCCTTCATGCTGGCCGGTGCCATTCTCGGCATCATCTTGCTGATCATCTTCCTTGGCTTCGCCACGCACCCGGACACGAGTCGCACCACGCTGGCTATTTATGGCTGCTTGATCGCCTTTGCGCTGTCCTGCACCTATGCACCGTGGATGGCGAATTTCACCGAGATGATCGAGGCCAAGAATCCGGCACTCGTGGGGACGGGACTTGCCTTCTGGGGCTGGATGCTTCGTATCGTCGTGGCTGTGTCGTTCATCTTCATGCCGATGGTGATTCGCTCGGTGAACCCGATCGTCAACAACCAGGCCGTGGCACAAACGCCGATTGGCCAGTGCAACGTCGCTCCGGCGGAGAACGGTTTGCCAGCGATTCCTGGGCCCACTGTTCCTGCGGGTCAGACAGCACAAACCTTCTTGGCTGCTCAGCCTGAGTCGGTTGCCTACGCGCAGGCAAACACTGCACTGCTCAGCAAGGTCTCGGCGAATTACCGAGTGGTGGTGGGGGCAGCGACGGGGAACGCCGCTGATCTCGTGAAGCTGGCAGGAATCTTTGGGACCGACCTTCCCAACCTGCTGAAGAACCAGGCGCAGATCACCAAGCTGGTTCAGCCCTACGCCTGTCAGCTCAACTACCTCTCGGCGCACCAGACGGAGCTCACTGCTCTGCAAACCGGACTCAAGCAGAGTCCGAAGGAATGGCAGCGTTGGTTCTGGGTGGACGTGGCCGGCATGATCGTCTTCCTGCCCTTCATCTTCTTGGCCGATGGGCCCTGGAGTCCCAAGACCGCACGTCGCCAGCGTGACGAGCAAGAAGCCAAGGTTGCAGCGGAGCTTGCAGCCCTCGGGCGCTAGGAACTCCGAGAGGGTCCTCCAAACTCGCTACGCTTCTCCCCGACACCGAAGTTCGGTTGAGGGGAGAAGCGATGGCTGAGCAGTTCAAGACCAATGTGGATGAGTCCCGCTCTCCCATTGTCATTCCGTACGCCATTCTCGGCGGACTGTCCGTTCTGGCTCTCCTGGGCGCTGTCGTAGCGCTTGGGTCGAACTGATCGGATTCGCTGGTGGCCAGGGTCAAGTCAAACGTCGATAATTCACGTTCACCCGTTGTCGTTCCGTATGCGATTTTGCTGGTCCTCGCCCTTCTTGGGGGTATGGCCACGTTCCTGGCCTTGGGGCTCGGTGGCAACGCAACTGCGGGAGGAACGGGCGATGCCGTCCCAGCGATCGCCGATGCCACCGCCACGTCGTTCTCAAAGACCGGACCCTTTGGCGTCGGTCTGGTCTCGTTGACACTCAGCGAAAACGGAGCGCCCGTCACCGTGTGGTATCCAGCGAACGCTGATGCTGCGCACGGTGTTCAAACCCAAATCAACCTGTCGACGCTCCTTCCCGCCGCAATCAGCGCTCTCTACCCAGGACTCAAGAACGTTCCCCAGGACACCTACGCCTACGCTGGCCTCGAAGGCGCGGCTGGGCGATTCCCTCTAGTGGTGTTCTCCCATGGCTTCAGCGGTTTCTCGACACAGTCAGCAAGCTTGTGTGCTCACCTGGCCTCGTGGGGCTTTGTTGTTGCGTCTCCCGAGCACCTCGATCGAGACCTCACGGCAGTCTTGAAGGCCGCCCTCACGGGGGGGCTGAACGAAGCAACGCTTCAGTCCAGGGATGTCACTGACCTCGAGAACACCATTGCCTTGATGGGCGCTCAGGCAGAGGACCCTCAATCGGTCCTCTATCGCCACCTCGACATGAGCCGCATCGGTGCTGTTGGTCACTCAGCGGGTGGTTCTGCGGTCGAGAAGTTGGCCGTGGCGGATTCACGGGTGAAGGTCTTCGTCGGCCTTGCCGGTGCTTCCTTTGGATCGTTTGGCGAGACGGCCTCGGGCCCGGGTGCCAAGGTTCCGAACCAGCCCGGCATGCTGATGTACGGCGAAAAAGACGGCATTGTTCCAGCGACGTCGATGAAGAATGCCTACAACGCAATGAAGGCACCGAAGCGACTGATCGGAATCGCTGACGCAGGACACCTTGTCTTTGCTGACGTGTGCACCGTGGGCCCAATGCACGAGGGTCTGATTTCGGTCGCCGCTTCGGCAGGGCTGCAAATCCCGGCACAGCTGGCCTCGCTGGGCTCAGACGGTTGCACAACGGGCTTTGCCCCGATCTACTCTGATCAGCCTTTGATCAAGCAGGCCGTCACCGCGGAGCTGCGATGGCAGATGGGCTTTGACCCGAGCCAACAGGCGCTTGATGGCTTGGAACAAGCCTTCGGGTGGCAGGTCCTGCAGAACACCACAGCACCCAGCGTTGCGGGGGCCACGCCCTGGAAGGCCGGTAGCTAGGCCGCTTCAGCACTGGCGCAGAGGCGAGAGAGCGGGTGACGGGGATCGAACCCGCATAGCCAGCTTGGAAGGCTGGAGCTCTACCATTGAGCTACACCCGCGAGGGTCTGCCCAGTCTACGGGCTGGCGTGACGTCGCTCGGTGCGCTTCGCCAGTAGGTTGCCTCCCATGGGACGAGAGGACACCCCACTCTTTGAACGGGTTGGCGGAGAGGGCTTTTTCGCCACCCTCGTGGAGCACTTCTACGTCGGGGTGGAGGCCGATGAGCTCCTCCGGCCTATGTATCCAGAGGATTTAGAGCCCGGCAAGGTTCACCTGGCCAACTTCTTGGCCCAGTACTGGGGTGGTCCCGCGACCTATGAAGCGACCCGAGGCCACCCACGCCTTCGAATGCGCCACGCCCCCTACGTCATCACCAAGCGGGCTCGAGATGCCTGGCTTGAGCATATGAACAATGCAGTCGGGCAGATGGAGATGGACGAGGCTGATCGAAGCGAGTTACTGGCCTACCTCGACGCTGCCGCTCATCAGCTCCGCAACCGCTGAGCTCCACAACCGCTGAGCTCCACCATCCGATTTATCGGCGAGCCTTGACCGCTGCAGGGAGCTCATTCTGGCGAGCGAGCCATCGCATGCGGGCCCCGAAGGCATCCCAGTCGTAGACGACGCAGGTGGTGGCTATTCGGTCATGCCACGCCCGGTGATCGGGGCGAATCACGATGCCCACCAAGCCCAGTCCAAAGATGGCGATGGAGAGCGGCAACGCAAGGGCGCGCAACCACGCATGGCGATTGTCGATGGTGAGGCCTTCGGCCGAGACCACCCGAAGACCGAAGATCGCCATGCCCAGTGTCTTGCCACCCAGTCCCCACTGATAGGCGAAGTAGAGCGGATACCAGATGCAGGTCACGACAAGGCCGGCGGCCCGCACTTGGGAGATTCGATAGGTATGGCCGGTGATGAGACCAGCGGTGAAGGAAATCACCAAGAAAATCAGCACGAGAGCACCCCAGGCAATCCCAAGGTCTGCTCCAAACGCCAAGAGCCGACTCACGGCGCCGGCGTAATGCCCCTGGCGGCCAGTTCCGACTCTGCGCTCAGGAGTCGGAGACATCAGCGCTCACCTGTCGGCGAGCCCGCCATGAGCTCGCCCGAGGTGCCGAGGAGCAGTGGAGGTCCCAGGGGCAGTTCACCTTTTCGACGGAGCACCTTGTTGACCCAGCGGTTCGAGAAGTCATCGAGCCCCACCCCCTGAGAGCGGATGAGATCAAGGCCTTCAGAGACGACGCTCGAGGTTGAGCGGGCGATGATGGAGCCCAGCTCAGTCTTTTCAATGATCGTGTCGATATCGACTTTGTCGATGAGCTCGGGGATATCAACTCGACCGACGAGCTCGTTGACGTCAACTCGACTCACGAGATCATCAACGTTCACTCGCTCGACAAGTTTCTGAATGTCGACACGACCCACAAGCTGATCAACATCAATCTTGTCCACGATCGCTTGAGGGTTGACGCGGCCAATCATCTTTTCGACATCGACCTGCTCGACTAACTTGTCGACGTCGACGCGGGCTACCAACTCATCAACATCAACACGCGCCACCAACTCATTCACGTCGACTTTTGCGAGCAGTGCATTGATATCGATGGCTTCAATGACCCGGGCGACGACGAGTTCGGCAACTCGTTGGGCCATGCGATCGAAGGCGTTGGCGGACGGACTCACGCGTCCGAGTCTGCCACCGCAGCGCCGGGGCGTCCTCGGCGACTCCGTCCGCTCCAGGCCAGAAGGGCTCCCCCAGCAACCAGCGCGAGGCCGAGCAGCCCGTGGCCCCCACCGCCGGTGGCGGGGAGGGTGTCTGGCCCGGCCGGGGCGGGGAGTTCAGGCAGGGCCAGCTTGAACCCCTCTGCCGGGGATCTCGAGGCCAGTATTCCGGTGCAGTGGAGGCCCTCGTCGAGGAGATAGCCCGGGGGAACCCCCAGTTCTTGGAAACACCAAGCGAAGCCGGCCGGCACCTGAAAGTTCAACTGGCCGGCTTCATCGGTGGTCCCCAGAGCGAAGAAGGAATGACCCTGCGGAATGGTGAGGCCTGCAGGCGGGGTGGGCGGTTCCCACCCGACCGGGAATGGCCCAACGACAAAGAGGGCATAGGAGGCATTGGGGATCACCGTTCCGGGTTTCTCGGCGTTGTACTTCTGGGCTACCAGGTCAATCATCGAAGGCTGTTCGGCCACGGCCACAGTGCGCACCGGATCAGGTTCGCCATCGTTGATGATCCCAGTGCAGCGAAGAGCGGGGTCAAGGATCCACGGTGAGGGAACTGATCGCTCCGCCACACACCAAGAGAAGCCGACCGGGATGGTGAACCCGAGGTGGCCGCCAGCATCGGTCACTCCTTGTGCGTACCAGGTCATCTGTGGTTGGGAAGCCGCCAGTGGATCGGGAGTCGCCGGGGCGGACTGCGGCGGGGTTCCGACGACGTAGAGGTCGTAGGTGGCGCCGGGGACACCTTGTCCAGGTTCAGCAGCGTTGTGCTTGGCCACAAAGAGCGTGGTCAGAATTCGATCATCAGCAAAGGTGACTGAGCCAGCTTCGCCCGGTCCAAGTTCGATGTACTGCACCGACCCCTCGGGGCCGATCAGGTAGCCCGGTGGAGGGCTGAGTTCTTGGACCATGTAGTAGCCAGGCAGGAAATCAGCTCCGGTATTTCCAGGCGGTACGCATGCACCCGAGTTGTCGGTGGTGCACTGGCCGAGTGGCGTGAAGGCGCCATCGTGATTCTGGTCGTAGGAGATCTGGAGCACAGCGCCGGCAAGTGGCGCCCCGGTGGCATCGTCCACCTTGTGGAGGGACAGCGTGGCGGGAATCACCTGGTCGCCATCGGCCCCAAGGAGCGACACCGTGGTGGTCACGTTGGCCACCACGTCCACGCTTCGATCAGGAACCGTGAGATACCCGGGCGGAGCTTGGGCCTCGTGCAGGGTGTAGGTCCCCGCGATCAGGCGACCCGTTGGCCCCGCGGCACCCGTGGCATCGGTGACGAGTGTGGCGACCACTGTGGTGCCCTCTTTGACCTCAAAAAGGGCACCCTCAACGCTGAGGTACTGGGTGTCATTGCCGTCTTTGACAAGGGCCAGGCGTCCTCGGGGCGGGGGAGGGGCCTCCGAACTCCAGGTGGCAGTCGTTCCCGAGGTGGCGGCTGCCAAGGGGCTCGTCACGTCTTGAGCATTTTGGGCGTAACTGGCTGAGGCTCGAAGGAATTCGAGTCCCGATCGGCCAAGGGTGGCGAAGGCACCCATCGAGACCGTGGTCGCCGAGGAGGTCGCAGCGGTGATGGCCACCGATGCGGTTCCCGAGGATGAGGTGGTCACCCAGAGTTGATTCGAACCATTTGCATCGAAGGTGGCGCCATTGAGTCCCAGCAGGACCCGAGTGTTCGCCATGGCGACGCCCGAGGTGGGATAGCGAAGCGACGCCGTAGCAGTGGTGTGCACTTGAAAACTTGCAGCCCCGCCGGGAAGGGAAAGCGCGAGCGTGGGGGCTCCCCCGCCAAGGAGAGCATCTCGATAGAGGCCGAAGAGTGCAGAAAGTGCGTTCGTTACCCCACCTGGATCAGCCACAAGCATCGTGTCCCAGGCCACCGAGTCGTACAGGAGCTTGGCGGCCTGGCCCATGTCATTGGCGCCCCAGGCCAACACGTTGGCGAAGAGCCCTTCATTGGCGGCTTCACTCAGTGCGTAGCCGTAGGCATCGAGGTTGGCCCGGTGACTGCCATTGGGCGGATCAGCAACTTGGTAGGCGTAACTCGGATCGGGATACCAGCCGCCACTGGCAGCCGGCCAGGCACAGAGCACCCAGCCAAGGGCCGAGGGGAAGCCTGGACCATAGGTGCCGTACCAGGTGGTGGCCTGGTTGTAGGTGGCACAAGCCCCCCAGAGCCCTTTGGCGGGTGGGCCTCCCGAGCAGGGGGTGGGCACTTTCCAGCCCGGGGTGCTGGGCGCGGGTGACCCGGCGCCGCTCGCAAGGGCGCCTGTGCCAAGTGCCAGGGCGACGCAGACCATGGCGAGCAGGGATCTCCACCCCTTCATGGGTTCGAAACCTAGCCCCAGCACCGACACCCACGCTTGGGGCGAGGCCCCCGGCCCGGTAGCGTGGCGGCCGTGAGCACCCCTCGATACCGATGCGCCGCCTGCGGCAACCTCACCCGCTTCGACGTTGTGACGACGACGACCAAGCGCGCCTATCACCACTACAGCGTGGGTGGCGAGCTTGAGCTTGAGGATGTTGAGATTCTCTCTGAGACAATTGACGCGGTGTCCTGTCGCTGGTGTGGCCATGGTCGCTCCGTCGAAGCTGTCGACGGTGAGGCCGGCGCCGAGGACGACCTGCCTCCAGGAGAGCAGGCTGGGTGAGGGAACCTCGGCTGACTGTTGAGGAGGCCGCGGCCGTCTTGGCGCGAGTGGCTCCTATCCCAACGAGTCGTGGAGGCTCGAGCACACGACCTGTGTCGTTCACTCTCGAGGCGGCGTCGGGTGTTTCGCGAATTCTCGAGTTCGACCACCTTGAGCACCGGGTGCTTCTGCTTTTTGTTTCGGCGGACTGTCATGGGTGCGACGACCTTCTGCGTGGACCCCGAGAGCCCACTGCCTTCGGCTTAACCAGCGCCGATGAAGTACTCCTGGTGACTCGCTCCAGCGAGATGCCTGGCACCCGTGCTGAAGAGGAGATCTGGTTCTCTCCTGAGGCGTTTGGTGCCTTGCGGGTCAGCGGAGCCCCATTCTTTTGTCTGCTGGACCCTTCCTTTGACACCGTGGCCACCGAAGGGGTGGTCTGGGGTCTGGACTCAATTCGTGACGCCGTGGCCAGGGTGCTTGCGGGTGCCCCCGAGGTCGACGTGCCACGGCTCGAGATGCCATGACGAGCGTTTTGTCACACCCCACAGCAACGCTGCTCCCTGTGCCCACCGCAACGTGTGGGCCGATGAGGAGGTGTCGGAAATGGACGAGTCACTCACGATCGACTGCGAAGGTTGTCGGGGTCGCCAACTCAACGCGTGCGGAGACTGCGTGGTCTCCTTCATCTTGGGTCGCGAACCTGAGGACGCACTCATCATCGATGCCGACGAGGCACGCGCCATGCGGGCACTGGGTCGGGGCGGTCTTGTGCCGCCGCTTCGCTATGAGCACCCCGCTGCGGGCGGTTGAGCCAGCGCATCTGAGTCATTGCTCAGTGGAGTGCGAGGAAGAGCGCCGATGAGGCGGCACCTCCTTGTGACCAACGACTTCCCTCCGAAGGTGGGAGGGATTCAGAATTACCTCTGGGAACTTTGGAGTCGGCTCGACCCACAATCCTTTAGCGTCCTCACTGCCTCGTCTGATCCAGCTGCCGCAGAATTCGACCAGGAACAGGCACGCCTAGGTGTGAAGATCGAGCGAGTTCCTTCTAAGTTGCTGTTCTTCCCCACCCCTGCGGTTCGCCGCCGTATCGAAGTTGCTGCGGCCGCGATGGGTGCCGAACTCATCATCCTTGACCCGGCGTTCCCACTCGGCCTGGTGGCCTCAAAGCTCTCACTCCCGACGGTCCCGCTCCTCCATGGTGCAGAAGTCGCCATCCCTGGCCGGCTCCCCGTCACTCGCTCCGCCATGCGACGGTTGCTTGGCGCCTCTGCCGGTGCGATCGCTGCGGGTCCGTATCCAGAAGCCGAAGCACGCCGAGCCCTCAATTCGGCGATGCCGCGGGTCCTCCAGGTTCCCCCCGGAGTCGATACCAATCGATTTGTTCCCCTTGAGGAGGCAGAGAAGCTCGAGGTGCGAGCGCGCCTCGGGCTTCCCACCTCAGGCCCACTTGTGGTCAGTGTGAGTCGGCTCGTTCCGCGAAAAGGCATGGACACTCTCATCAGGGCGGCCGCTCGCCTTCGTGGGGCAATTCCTGACCTCACGGTGGCGATCGGTGGAACTGGCCGAGACGCTGAGCGCCTGGACACCTTGGTGGCAAAGACCGGGGCTCCTGTTCGCCTGCTGGGACGAGTGGCTGACGAGGACCTGCCAGGACTCATCGGGGCGGCCGACGTCTTTGTTATGGACTGTCGAACCCGCTGGCTGGGCCTGGAGCAGGAGGGGTTCGGCATCGTCTTCCTCGAGGCGGCGGCGGCGGGAGTTCCTCAGATTGCTGGGCGAAGCGGAGGGGCCTCCGATGCCGTCCTCAACGGCGAGACGGGGCTGATCTTGAAGGACTCCTCGGACGCTGGCGAGCTGGCAGCAGGCATCGAGCAGCTCTTGAGCGACCCCGAGCGTGCCCGGGCCATGGGTCGAGCGGGGCGGGAGCGAGCCGTGGCATCCTTCGACTACGGAGTTCTCGCCCGTAGGCTGGGTAACGCCCTCGGCGGAACATGGCCATTGGGTGACTAGACGGAGGAGGAAGCGTGTCAGACCAGACCACTCAGCGGATCCTCGTCCGCGTTGCTCCTCCGCAGGTGTACGAAGTTGCCGCCGACATTGAGCGCTACCCCGACTGGGTCCATGACATTAAGGCCGTGACCGTGGACGAACGTGACGGCCTGGGACGGCCACACCTTGTGACCTTCAGAACGGCAGCCTTTGGGCGTTCCACCACCTACACGCTCGCCTACGACTACTCGAACGCGCCACAAGCCATTGCGTGGAAACAGGTCGCCGGAGATCTCACCTCAGCGCTGGACGGCTCGTACGCGTTTGCGTCGGTGAACGATGGCACTGAAGTGACGTACCACCTTGAAGCGAACCTGCGGGTACCGATTCCGAGCTTCATTAAATCTCGAGCTCAGGGCCGCATTCAATCCACTGCGTTGCACGAGCTCAAGGCGAGGGTGGAGAGCATTTCGTGAATTCGAGCGCCAATGACCTGGCGCTTGGGATCGACGTCGGCGGCACCAAGCTTCTCGGTGTCCTGCTCGATGGAGACGGACACGTCCTGCGCAGCCTCCGCGCACCAACGCCAACGCAGAGCACCGACGCCCTGCTTGGCGCGTTGCAAAACCTCGTCACTGCTCTCGACGCTCCGCTCGATACTCCAGTGGGCATCGGTCTCCCCGGGCTGGTGGATCGGTCGGGAATCCTTCGGAGTTCCCCCCACCTTGGTGCTTGCGTCGGCCTTGATCTTCGGGGAGCGTTCGAGAACCGCTGGGTGACCGTGAGCAATGATGCCGACGCTGCCCTTCTGGCGGAGCGAGACCAAGGAGCGGCACGCGGCGTTGACGAGGTCCTGCTGTTGACCATTGGCACCGGCATTGGCGGGGCCCTTGTCCAGGGGAGCCAGCTCAGCAGGGGGGCCAGTGGTTTTGCGGGAGAGCCCGGCCATCTGTGCGTGGTCCCCGACGGAGAGCCGTGTGCCTGTGGTCAGCGAGGGTGTCTTGAGCGCTATGTGTCCGGGCCCGCCTTGGCCCGCCTTGGCCAACGCAGTGGCCTTGGCAGTGACGACCTCGAGGGAGCTGACGTGATGGCAGCCGCCGAGAGCGGCGACGAGCGTGCGTTGGCAGCGGTGGCCACGATGGCGGCCTGGCTCGGTCGGGGGCTGGCCTCAATGGTGACCCTGCTTGATCCCGCCCTCATCCTCCTTGGTGGTGGTCTGGGCTCGGCCAGCAATCTCTTGGTGGATGGAGCTCGAGGCGCGCTTGGCACCTTCGTCATGGGGGCGGGGTCGAGGCCGCTTCCTGAACTTCGACGCACCGCCCTCGGAGAACAAGCGGGCGCCGTCGGGATGGCAATAGCCGCGAGGCATCCATGAAGCTCGGCCTTGTCCTTCCGAGTTTCTCCCTCGATGCCGAGGCGGCGCTTGGCCTGGCTGATGCTGCCGCTCGAGCGGGTATCGACGGGGTCTTTGCCTATGACCACCTGTGGCCGATGAAGGATCGCACCCGTCCCGCCCTTGCCCCCTTTCCGCTTCTCGGGGCAATTGCGAGCGAGCACCACTCGCTTGTCGTCGGTCCGTTGGTGGCCAGGATTGGCCTCGTGGCCGATGAGCTCTTGGTGGCACAACTTCGAGCACTTACTGCGATTTCGCCCGGGAGGGTGATTGCCGCCATGGGGACGGGCGACAAGCTCAGCGCTGAAGAGAACTTGGCCTATGGCGTTGACTTTGCGCCAGCGGCCGAGCGTCGAGCAAGTCTTGAATGGTGCGCCACAGAACTCGGCCGCGAGGGAATCGAGGTATGGATTGGCGGGGGAGCGGCCCCGACGATCGAATTGGCCGAACGCTTGGGCGTGGCCATCAATCTGTGGCAGGCCGCGCCAGAAAAAGTGGCGGAGTTCGCAGCCCGCGGTCCGGTGACCTGGGCGGGAACCTTGCCCGAGGACAACGCTGTCGCCCGAGTGCTCCTTCGCGACATAGAGCGAGCAGGAGCGAGCTGGGCAGTGGCCGGAGGGATCGCCAATCCCGAGCATCTTCTCGATATCGTCCGAGGCTGAGCTCTCGGGTCGCTACGATTCAATGATGGAGTTCCGCCGAATCAATGATCTACCGCCCTACGTTTTCGCAGCGATCAATGCGCTTCGAGACGGAGCACGCCATGAGGGTAGAGACATCGTCGATATGGGGTTTGGAAATCCCGACCTGCCGTCTCCACAGGTAGCCGTCGACAAGTTGGCCGAGGCCGCCCAGAATCCCCGGAACCATCGCTATTCCGCATCCAAGGGAATTCCGAAACTCCGCCAAGCTGCCGCCGATCTGTACCTGCGTAAATTCGGCGTGTCGATTGATCCCGAAAAAGAGGTCGTTGCCACCATCGGCGCCAAGGAGGGCTTGAGCCACCTGATGTGGGTGCTGCTCGAGTCGGGGGACTCAGCGTTGGTGCCCTCGCCCTCGTATCCGATTCACATTTTTGCTCCGCTCTTCGCAGGAGCTCAGGTCCATCAGATCCGCATGGTGGACCCTGCGGCACAAGGTCCCGATGCCCTCGACCCGGGC
>Ga0114959_10002723_pt1 | contig 14262 bp, 10 predicted proteins | sample C_130625_EF_Meta_FD_87317 | JGI IMG/M metagenome (GOLD analysis project Ga0114959, IMG submission 87317) | Freshwater microbial communities from Lake Croche, Canada to study carbon cycling - C_130625_EF_MetaG | ecosystem: Environmental > Aquatic > Freshwater > Lake | place: Lake Croche, Canada...
AGTATTTCAACCGATAAAGGTTTGATTCTGAAAGAATTAACGGACGATAACGAAGCAGGAATTAATTACGCCTTATGGGATTATACCATCAATCCGTCGGCAGTAAAGGATTACGAAAAATACCTAAACGATACGAAGAAAAAAGACGACAAAGTCATCGTTTTGGAAGAAAGCGAAGACAAGCAATTTTATATTAAAGCGGGTAAATACAAAGTTGTTTTCGAGACAAACGGAACCAAATCTGAACAATCTTTTGAAATAAAAACACCCGAAAAACGCTCAAAAAGAATGGCAATTCCATCAGCCATTTCTTCACCTGGGGAATTTGAGGAATGGTTTGAAGAAAGTGGGTTTGAGGGGAAGAAGTAAAAAATAAAAAATGGCTGATGAAACATACTTCATCAGCCATTTTTTGTAAAATTCAACAAATTACAAACGCTTCAAAATTTCCTCACCTATCGCATCCGTTCCCAAAATCATCTCTTTTGGCGTATCTTTTGTAGCAATATCTCCCGTGCGGAAACCTGCTTTCAAGACTGAATCAATGGCGGCAATGACTGCTTCTGATTCTTCTTTCATGCCAAAAGAAATATCTAATAAAAGAGCTGCTGACAATACCGATGCCATTGGATTTGCGATGCCTTTTCCAGCAATATCGTGTCCAGAACCGTGTATTGGCTCGTAAACACCTGTACTGTCTCCTATGGAAGCAGAAGCTAACATTCCCATCGAACCTGCAATCTGACTTGCTTCATCCGTTAAAATATCACCAAAAAGATTACCTGTTACGACTACATCAAACTGTTTTGGGTCTTTGATTAACATCATCGCACATGAATCAACAAACTGGTGCGTAACTTGTACTTCTGGATAATCTTTAGCGACTTCCAAAACGGTTTCTCTCCATAAACGGCTCGATTCCAATACGTTAGCTTTATCAACCGACATCAATTTTTTCCCACGAGTCATGGCTGCCTCAAAGGCTTTACGAGCAATACGTTCTACTTCGTATTTGCTGTAAATCATCGTATCATAAGCCGTATTTCCGTCTTCGATTCTTTCTCTTTTTCCGAAATAAACATCGCCCGTTAATTCACGGAAGAAAAGAATATCGGCTCCTTTCAAAATCTCAGGCTTGATTGAAGAGGCTTCTAACAATTCGTCAAATAATTTGATGGGGCGAAGATTAGCGTATAAACCCAATTCTTTACGCATTTTCAAAAGTCCTTGTTCGGGACGCACTTTGGCGTGTGGGTCGTTATCGTATTTGATGTGCCCAACCGCTCCAAAAAGGATGGCATCCGAATTCCGCATTTTTACCAATGTTTCTTCTGGAAGCGGGTCGCCCGTGGCTTCGATGGCCACGTGACCGATAAGCGCTTCGTCATAGGTAAATTCGTGACCGAATCTTTCAGCGATTTTTTCTAAAACTTTTTTACCGACGGCAGTAACTTCTTGCCCAATTCCGTCTCCTGGGACTACTAATATGTGTTTTTTCATTTTTTTTTTATTTTATGCACTTAGGCACTAAGGCACAGAGTGAGGTCATGCAGTTTTTATTTTAGGCACTGAGGTACAAAGTGACGTTATGCAGTTTTTATTTTAGGCATAATGACACTTAGGCATAGAGGCACAAAGTGAGGTCATGCAGTTTTTAATTTAGTCACAAATACAACTAGATAAAAGACAAACTAGACATAAAGATTTTCTAAACAACTTTGTGTCTATGTGCCTAATTATCATTCTAATCTTTAATCTTGCTGATTAATGAACTTAACATTCGATCTAACTCATTAGTATCAGATAATATTTCTTGAAAAATATCCTTGGAAATATAGTTCAAATTGAAAGCAATTTCTATTTGAGTTTGTAATTCAAAAAGTGACCCCATCGAAATTCTAAGAAAACGTTTATAATCTCCTGTTGAATTTCGTCCATAACCCTCTGCAATATTACTTGGAATTGAAATGGCACATCGACGAATTTGAGACGTTAACCCATAGTTTTCACTTTGAGGAAAAGTAGCTGTATTTTTATAAATGTTTGTTACTAATTTCATGGATTTCTGCCAAACAAATAAATCTCGATATGTATTAATTACAACCATTTTTATTTTAAAATTAGTAACTGTAAAAATCTTACTTTTTTCACTTCTTTGTGCCTATGTGCCTTGTTTTCTTCGTGCCTTTTTCAAATCAAATTCAACATCTTCTGCGTTGCTTGAATGGCCGAAACCGTTTGGTCAGAATCTAATCCTCTGGTTTTTAAATCTTTACCGTTTAATTTCCAAGTAATAATTGTCTCGCAAAGGGCATCCGTTTTTCCTCCTGGTGGGATTCTTACGGCATAATCGGTCAATTGTGGTAATTCAATTCCTTTTTTGAGATAAATCTTTTTCAATGCGTTCATAAAAGCATCATACTGACCGTCACCTTGAGCACTTTCTTCAAAAACTTCTTGACCAATTTGTACTTGTAAAGTGGTTGAAGGCTTTAAATTTTTAGAATGAGTCAATACGTAATTTACCACCACCACTTTTTCCTCGATGGTGCTACTATCCAAAACATCCGAAATGATATAAGGCAGATCTTCACGAGTTACGGATTCTTTTCTATCACCTAATTCAATGATTCTCTGTGTAACTTTTTTCAAATCAGCGTCAGATAATTTGATACCTAATTCTTGCAAATTCTTCTCAATATTGGCTTTCCCCGACATTTTTCCTAAAGCATATTGGCGGAATCTGCCAAAACGTTCGGGCATTAAATCGTTGAAATAAAGATTCTTTTTACTGTCGCCATCCGCATGAATTCCTGCCGTTTGTGTAAATACATTTTCACCAACCACAGGCTTATTCACTGGAATTCTGAAACCTGAAAATGTCTCTACCAATTTACTGACCGAATACAGAGATTTCTCCACAACTGTGGTAGTTACTTCGGGAATAAAATCATTTATAACCGCAATTGTACTCGCCAAAGGGGCATTACCTGCCCTTTCGCCCATTCCATTTACAGTTAAGTGAAGTCCATGAACGCCCGCTTTAATTGCTTCCATCACGTTGGCAACGCTCAAATCATAATCGTTATGCGCATGAAAATCGAAATGCGTTTCGGGGTAACGTTTTACAATTTTATCCAAAAATTCAAAAGTCTCTCTCGGCGTCAAAACCCCCAGAGTATCTGGCAAAAGCACTCTTTTGATGGGCTGCTTGGTCAGAAAATCAAGGTATTTCAGCACATATTCGGAAGAATTACGCATTCCGTTACTCCAATCTTCTAAATAAATATTACACTTTATCCCTTTAGAAAGTGCCAAATTAATTACTTTTTCAATTTCCGAAAAATGCTGTTCTGGGGTTTTTTTGAGCTGATGAACTAGGTGATTTAAAGAACCTTTGGTCAATAAATTCATCACTTTTGCCCCTGCTTCAAGCATCCAATTTATCGAAGTTTCTCCGTCCACAAAAGTTAGCACTTCGATTTTCTCTAAGCAATCGTTTTCCGAAGCCCATTTTGTAATTTTCTTAACTGCCTCAAATTCACCTTCCGAAACTCTTGCAGAAGCAATTTCTATCCTATCGACCATCACTTCTTTCAAAAGCAGTTGGGCTATGGTCAACTTTTCAGAAGCCGAGAAAGACACACCGCTGGTTTGTTCGCCATCCCGCAAGGTGGTGTCCATTATTTCGAGATGACGTTTCGTTATTGGCTGTTGGCTGTTGGCATTTTCTTTTGAAGCCATTTTTACAAGTATATCTTATTAATATGATTAGCAAAAGCTTTTAAAATATTAGTCTAAATCAGACCGCCAAAGCAGCCAATAGCTAAAAGCTGATAGCTTTTTAGTATAAACTCTTCTCTGCAAATGTTGCAATTTCACCTTTCATGCTTTGAAGATAATCAATATCATCGAAGCCATTAATCATGTTATTTTTCTTATAACCATTAATGTCAAAAGATTCCTTTTCGCCCGTTGCCACAATCGTAACGAATTGTTCTGGAAGATTTACTTCGATGATTGCTTTTGGGTCAGCTTCGATTGCCAAGAAAATTTTATCCAAAAATTCTGGAGATACCGTTACGGGTAAAATACCGATATTTAAGGAATTACCCTTGAATATATCCGCAAAGAAACTAGAAATCACACAACGGAAACCGTAATCATAAATCGCCCAAGCGGCGTGTTCACGACTTGAACCCGAACCGAAGTTACGACCACCCACTAGGATTTTTCGGGGCGACCCTTCGTCTGAATAGGTTGGGTTATTCAAAACGAAATCTTGTTTAGGAGCATTGTCGTTATTATAACGCCAATCTCTGAATAAATTATCGCCAAAACCCTCACGTGTTGTTGCTTTCAAGAAGCGTGCAGGGATGATTTGGTCGGTGTCCACGTTCTCGATAGGCATCGGAACGGCAGTGGAGGAAAGTATGGTGAATTTATCGTATGCCATTTTTTTATGGCTATTGGCTGTTGGCTGTAAGCTTTTAGCGTTTAGCTATTGGCTGTTGGCTGTTGGCTTCTAGCATTAGATTATTTTTTGATTATGTTTTGTTGTTGGCTTTTGGTTATTGGCAGTAGGCTTTTAGCTGTTACGATAGTGGCTGTGTTAGCTAATCGCTAAAAGCCAACTATCAAAAGCAAAATACAAACAGCTATTTTTTTAATTAACTGATGAATTGATTTTCTTAGCGTAGTCAATGCTATTTCAAATTCCTCAAATTGTTCATTTGAAATATATCCAATATCTTTTGAGAGAATCAATAAATAGAGCAATTCACTTGCCGAACCACTCGCAATAATAAGAAATCTTTTAAATTCAATATCACTTTCTCTTCCGCATCCTTCCGCAATATTTGTTGGGACAGACGCAGATGCTCGCCTCATTTGACTTGTCAAACCAAATAATTCTGATTTAGGAAAGTTATCTTTTATTTTATATACCATCAAAGTTAGTTTATGCCTACTTTCCCAGATGGTATATTTTTTAAAATCTCTCATTGTTTGTGGCTATTAGCAGTTTGCTTTTGGTGTTTAGCTTCTATCAGTTTTTGGGGTTGAATATTTCTGTACAAGGCTAAAAGCTAATAGCTAAAAGCAAACTGCTAACAGCCAATAGCTATAAAAACTCCCGAGGGTCAGTAACAACACCCGTCACCGCCGCCGCCGCTGCCACCAATGGAGAAGCCAAAAGTGTTCTTGCTCCCGGACCTTGACGACCCTCAAAATTTCTGTTTGACGTTGAAACGGCATATTTTCCTGCAGGAACTTTGTCGTCATTCATCGCCAAACAAGCCGAACAACCTGGCTGACGAAGTTCAAAACCTGATTCTGTTAAAATAGCTAAAATGCCTTCTTCTTTAATCTGAGATTCCACGATGTGCGAACCCGGTACTAACCAAGCCGTTACGTTATCCGCTTTTTTTCGACCTTTCACGATAGAAGCAAAAGCACGGAAATCTTCAATACGACCATTGGTACAACTTCCCAAGAAGACATAATCAATTTTCTTTCCGATGATTTGCTCATTTTCAGCAAAACCCATGTAGCCTAATGATTTTTTATAACTCGCTTCACCATCAATTACATCGCCCGACATCGGAATATTTTGAGAAATTCCCGTTCCTAAACCTGGGTTTGTTCCGTAGGTAATTTGTGGTTCAATATCAGCAGCATTGAAAGTATATTCTTTATCAAATATGGCTCCATTGTCTGTTTTTAGGGTTTTCCAGTAAGCCAATGCGCTTTCCCAGGCTTTCCCTTTTGGCGATTGTTCACGACCATTCAAATAGGCGAAAGTGGTTTCGTCAGGGGCAATCATGCCACCTCTGGCGCCCATTTCGATGGACATATTACAAACCGTCATACGTCCTTCCATCGACATATTCTCGAACACATCACCCGCATATTCTACGAAATAACCCGTTGCACCTGCGGCAGAAAGTTGAGCAATAATGTACAAAGTAACGTCTTTTGGCAAAACACCTTTACCCAACAGTCCATTCACGTTTACCCGCATTTTCATGGGTTTTGGTTGCATGATGCACTGCGAAGAAAGCACCATTTCAACTTCTGAAGTACCAATTCCGAAGGCAATTGCTCCGAAGGCTCCGTGCGTAGAGGTATGCGAATCTCCGCATACAATCGTCATGCCTGGAAGCGTAATACCATTTTCTGGCCCAACCACGTGAACAATACCATTTTTGGCGTGTCCCAATCCCCAGTGTGAAATACCGTGTCTGGTGGTATTGGTTTCCAATTGCTGCAATTGATTGGCAGATAGTGGGTCTTGAACGGGCAAATGTTGGTTAACAGTTGGCGTGTTGTGGTCGGCAGTGGCAAAAGTACGCTTGGCATACATTACCTCAATGCCACGACTTTCAAGACCCAAGAAAGCCACAGGACTTGTTACTTCGTGGATAAAGTGGCGGTCAATCAGAAATACATCTGGACCATCTTCGATTTTACGAACAACGTGTGCATCCCACACTTTGTCGAATAAAGTTTGTTTACTCATATTTTTTGGTTTTTTTATGCTGTGTTTTTATTTCTTCAAAACCTCGGAGAGGTTTAACCTTTGTAGAAGTTGAATATGAGAATAAGATAAAGCATCGGAGATGCTAAACCTTAAAATCAATGTCCTATTTCTACTATACAGGTTGTGCATCTCCGAGGCAATACGGAATATTACATTTTCTATTTCTACAAAGGTTGTGAATCTCCGAGGCAAGTAAGACAAAATATTAGGGGTGGTTTACCTTAAATCCTCCTTAATAAAACCATTCAAAAAACTCTTTCTTACCAATTTCTATTCCAAAATCATCACAAAACTTCATAAATTCCTCTCGAAATGTCTTTTTGCTATGATGTTCTTTTTGATTCAAAATATACTTGCAAACTGCATCCAACTGCGAACGACTATGAGAAAAAACACCATATCCTTTTTGCCAGTCGAATTTGTATTTTGATAAATTTTCACTTTTCACAAAATCATTAGAGGCTGTTTTTATTTCCTTCACTAAATCCGAAATTGCCTCAACAGGTTTTAATCCTAAGAAAATATGAACGTGGTCAGGCATTCCTCCGATAGCTAATAATTTATGCCCCCTTTCTTAAACTATTCCCGTAACATATTTATGTAATCTTTCTTCCCAATCTGGGTGAATTAATGCTTCTCGATGTTTGGGCGAGAAAACTATGTGTATGTATAATTGTGAAAAAACGTCTGCCATTGGCTTTAAGGTTTTGCTTCTCCGAAGCATGGACATGATAAAATGCCTGTTTTCTCTTTTGCATAATCTTATAAATTATTCATTAGGTATTTCACCCAATAAAATTGCAAACAATTTCCCATACCTACATACCGCCAAACGCCCAAACAATAGCGTTTTTAGTCCAAATTGTGTTTTAATCCTAAAACCTTAGGTCTTAAAAATGAGTTTTAATTAAAAGAGGTTACATACAGAGGATTATTCCCTAAATTTGCAGCTATAATAACCACGAATATTGAATGAGTAAGAATATTTTGTTTTTTGAATTGACCACGCCCGTTGAAGATGATAGACCGATTTATTTATCAGGCAATTTCAATGCTTGGTTACCCGATAAAGAGGAACTTAGGTTGAACAAAATCGAGGAGGGGAAATACGCTTTAAAATTCCCTGATCATATAAAATTACCCGAAACTTTTGAGTATAAATACACGAAAGGAGGCTGGAATCAAGTAGAATTAGATGAATTTGGCAATGGAATCCCAAACCGTGTCGCCAAAGTCAAAAATGGGGTTTGTCAAGATTTTGTGCCACACTGGCGACTGGATGGTAAAAATCTTTCCGAAAATCTTATGCCTGAAATTTGTTTAATTTCTGAGGAATTTGAGATCCCTCAGCTGAGCAAAAAGAGGGCCGTTTATATCCTTTTACCACATAATTACAAAACTTCCACCAAGCATTATCCGGTTATTTATCTACAAGATGCCCAAAATCTTTTTGGCGAAGGATCAAAATTTGGCAACTGGGAAATTGACAAACAATTGGCCATTTTATCCGCTCGTGATCATGGGGATGTGATTGTAGTCGCCATTTCGCATGGGGGTGAAGAACGTTTTCAAGAATATTCTCCGTACAATAATCCAACATTAGGCAAAGGACAGGGTCGTAAATACGCTCAGTTTTTGGCGAAGACTTTGAAACCTTACGTGGATAAAAATTTCAGAACAAAACCAGAACGTGAATTTACGGGTATTGGGGGAAGTTCCTTGGGTGGTTTGATCAGCATTTATGCTGGATTAATGTTTCCAGAAACGTTTGGGAGATTAATGATTTTTTCTCCTTCGTTATGGATTTCACCCAATATCTATTTTGATGCCATTGATTTTCTTTCGCATTTGCCTACCCGTATTTATGTTTACGCCGGTGGACAAGAAAGTGCTGCCATGATTCCGAATGTTGAAAAGTTAAAGCAAACCTTTGAACGTCAAGGAATTAAAAAGACAATTATTAATTTGTCGCTCGACCCGGAAGGCAAACACAATGAGGACAAATGGGGCAAAGAATTCCCGAAAGCTATGGAGTGGTTGTTTTATTAAGTATTTATAAAAATAATTTCAGAATGCAGAACAAGGAATGAAGAAGGAAGAAGTTAAGCTAAAAACACTTCTATGTTCTTTATTCCTTGTTCCGCATTCTGCATTTCATAACGATTTAAGAATTAGTATTTCATTAACAAAAAAATAGATTATGTGTTATCTCTACATAAAATCAAATTGAAAAATGAAAAAAGTTGCCATCATAGGGGCAGGTATTGCCGGCATTGCATCTGCCATTCGTTTGGCTAATAAAGGTCTTAATGTTTCGGTATTTGAAGCCAATGCTTATGCCGGTGGAAAACTGAGTAGTTTCGACCTTAATGGCTATCGTTTTGATGCTGGTCCGTCCTTATTTACCCTACCCAAATTAGTAACTGAACTATTTGAATTATCAGGAAAAAATCCTGCTGATTACTTTGAATACAAACAATTGGACGAAATTTGTCGCTATTTTTGGGAAGATAAAACTCGTTTAACCGCTTATGCTGATCCTCAAAAATTTGCAGAAGAAGTGGAAAAAAATACGGGCGTACCTGTCGAAAAAATCATTCAATTTCTCAAAGATTCAGCCTTTAAATATGAGGTTTTGGACGGATTATTCCTCCAAGATTCTTTGCATAAATTATCCACCTGGACTTCCAAAAGGGCTTGGAAAGGTTATCTAAATTTGCCAAAATTAGGTATTTTCGGAACCATGAACGAGGCGAACCAAAAACTATTCAAGCATCCTAAAATCGTACAACTTTTCAATCGCTACGCAACTTACAATGGTTCTGATCCTTATCAAACGCCCGCTACTTTAAATATCATTCCTCATTTGGAGTATAATGTTGGTGCATTTTTCCCCAGAAAAGGCATGGTTTCAATTACAAATTCTTTGGTGCAATTAGCCGAAAGTATGGGCGTTAAGTTTTATTTTGGAGTAAAAGTGAAAGAAATAATCCCGAAGCGTTGGTCGCCCCAACTCCCGAAGGGGGAGTCGTTTTCGTTAAAATTGGACGAACAAAACTCCCCCTTCGGGGGTTGGGGGGCTTTGGACTTCGGGGCTATTGTTTCCAACATGGACATTACCCATACTTACCGAAAACTATTGCCTAATCAAGAGCACCCTAATTTTCTCTTAAATCAGCCTAAATCAAGCTCTGGCGTGATTTTTTATTGGGGAATTAAAAAGCAATTTCCTGAATTAGACTTGCATAATATTCTGTTTAGTGATAATTATCAAGAAGAATTCAAAACGATGTTCGAACAGAAAAAGATTTATGACGATCCAACGGTTTACATAAACATTACCTCAAAACATAAACTCGATGACGCCCCCGAAGGTTGTGAAAATTGGTTTGTGTTGATAAACGCTCCCGCCAACGAAGGTCAAAATTGGGATGAAATCATTGCTCGAACCAAAGAAAATGTGTTGAAAAAAATCAGTAGAATTTTAGGAGAAAATGTAGCAGAGCTGATCGAATGCGAGGAAATTCTCGACCCTCGAACGATTGAATCCAAAACCTCTTCGGCGCAAGGCGCTTTATACGGAAATTCTTCTAATAATCGTTTTGCCGCATTTTTAAGACACGCTAATTTTTCTTCCAAAATAAAAAATTTATACTTTGTAGGCGGTAGTGTTCACCCAGGCGGAGGAATCCCTTTGGCGCTTTCTTCGGCGAAGATTATGAGTAATAATTTTAAATTATGAGGCAAAATTAGACCGTAGATTTAACCTATTTTTATAAAAATCAAACACTTATAAAACCCATAACCAATTACCGCCGATTTCTTTTTTGGCTTTCTTGGATGGATATTTATGTTGAGAGAAGATAATTTTTTTGCAATTTTTAGCCCTTTACTTTTGTCTTGATACAAAAAGTAACAAAAGATCAAAAAATCTCCAAACTCACTAAGCTCAAACACCGGGATTTCAGCTGGACTCCAAGTTTGTCCGAATTTTAAACGGAGTTTTTCTGAGAAAGAAATTGATGACCAGTTACAAATAACCAATAACTGCTTTTAAGGCAAAGCAAAAGCCACGTATTGATTTCCTTTTTTAGTCCCTAATTTAGTTCCTCCGCAAGCAATAACGACGTACTGTTTTCCATTAATTTTATAGGTCGAAGGCGTGGCAAATCCAGCGGCGGGAAGCATAGTTTCCCACAAAATTTTACCCGTCTTTTTATCAAATACTCTAAATTTTCCATCTTTTGTGGCGGCAATAAATAACAGTCCGCTTGCCGTTACAACCGCACCACCATAATTTTCAGTACCTGTGTTATTAATCCCTTTTGCCTGCAATGATTCTTCTTCGCCAAAAGGAACTTTCCAGAGAAATTCGCCCGTATTTAAGTCGATAGCATTGAGTGTTCCCCATGGTGGAGAAATTGCGGGCAGTCCTTTACTATCCAAAAATTTGTTGTATCCTGTGCTTGCGTAAGGTAAACTGGGCATTTTTGTTTTCGTCTCCCTTCCTACTTCTTTCTTTTCTTCTCCCAATAAAAAACTCAAAAGTGCCTGTTTTTCATTGGCATTTAAGGTAGTAAACCCTGGCATCATTCCCTTACCGTTTGTGATAATTTGGGTTATATAAGCTTTATCTCGTCTCCTGCCAATGTCCACCAATGATGGATAGCCACTTTTTGCATTTCCTTTTCTATCGTTTCCGTGACAAGTAGTACAACTAGTTGTATAGACTTTTTCACCCAATGGCAAATGAGCGAGCAGGTCTACCTTGGGCATGTCTTTCAAGGTTAGAATCCAGGCCATTTCGTTACAATTAATGTACATAATTCCCTCCTTGTCAACGGCGGCTCCACCCCATTCTGGTCCACCATCAAAGCCAGGTAATATGACCGTTCCTTGCTTACTTGGCGGAGCGAATAATCCTTTTTGATACGTTTTTAATTGAGCGATTAATGCTTTACGATTTTCTGCATAAGGGCTGATGTCTTTTTCGGTAAGTTGAAAAGCTTGACGTGCCAGCGGGGCGGGTTTGGTTGGCACAGGTTGTGTTGGCCATGATTGCTCTTCCGGAAGCATTGATTTCGGAGCTGCCACTTCATGAATGGGAAATAAAGGCTTTCCCGTAACTCTGTCAAAAACAAAGATATATCCCTGCTTTGTTACTTGCGCCACCGCATCAATGAATTTGCCATTTCGTTTGATGGTTAACAAATTTGGCGGTGCAGGATGATCTCTATCCCAGATATCATGGTGGGTAGTTTGAAAATGCCAAAGTCGTTTTCCTGAGCGAGCATCTAAAGCAAGCAGGCAGTCCGAAAACAAGTTTTTACCTTTTCGATTTCCACCATAAAAATCATACGCTGCCGAACCCGTTGGGGCAAACAAAATACCTCTTTCCCTATCAATGGCCATACCAGCCCAATTGTTTGCCGCACCAATTCCATCATTTTTGTAAGCATTTTTTGGGAACGTTTCGTAGCCAAATTCATTTGGATAAGGAATTGTATGAAAAGTCCAGGCTAATTTCCCAGTCTTTACATTAAATGCTCTAATATCGCCAGGAGCGGCATCGGCTCCTTCCGAAAGTCGGAGGGGCATAATGATTAAATTTTCGTAAATCGTTCCTGGGGTATTGGAAATAATGAATTTATTTTGGGCAATGGCTGGCAATCCTATGTGTAAATCTATTTTTCCTTTCTCCCCGAAACTTTCAATAAGTTTCCCTGTTTTGGCATTTAGAGCGTATAGAAATGAACCAACTGTATATAAAATTCGCTTGTCGTTGCCTTCCGCCCAATACGCAAGGCCCCGACTGGTACTGTGCCAAGTATTCAAGGGGTCGCCAAAACGCCAAATTTCTTTACCTGTCTTGGCATCCAAAGCAAATGCTCTCACGGCCGAAGTTACCCCGAACAACATTCCTTCAACGATAAGTGGATTCACTTGCATTTGCCCTGTGTCGGGAGCAGCATATACCCAGGCAATTTTGAGGTTTTTAACATTGGTGGGGTTTATTTGCGTTAGACCAGAATAGTGATTACGGTCGGCGCCACCCAAATATTCTGCCCAATCCTCTGGGGTATTTTCTTGGGTCAAAATCAATTGAAAAGCGGAAAGTACCGCAAATGATATTATCAAAAAAGGCAGTAATAAACGTTTCATAGATTCCGAATTTATTTTTAAGGAAGTAAAAGTAAAGTATTCTTACTTCATCATTAACCCTTACTCTCTTTGTGTAATTTTAAATTCAATTTTTTATAATTAGATACCAATGTTCAATTTACTGTTAGCCAAACCAAAAATTACATTTCCGGTGCCTTTATACTCAATACTTTTGATAGTTACTTCTCCATTTATCGTTACCGTATGATTTGAATCAATGATTACGTTGACTCCTGCAATCGGCACTCGTCCAATATCCCACGTTGAAGAGGAACTCCAATTTCCGGTTTTTATGCTTGTAACGGATGTATTTACCGACACATTCACTTGATTACTTTGAGAAGATAAACATGATAATCCCCCTATTTGGCTGCATTTGGCGTAATAATTAGTAGTCACATTCGGTAAAATTGGCATTGTTACTAAAGCGTTGTTATTTGTTTTATACCAATTTAATGAAGTTCCCACACCTGTACAACCAGAAGCCGTTAGCGATATACTTTCTCCCAAAAATATAGCTGTATTCGCTTGCACAATCGGCGTTGGAATAATTGGATTCACAATTACGTCCACACGCATAAAATCACCAATACACGTAGCGGTTTCACATCTAACCTTGAAAGTCGTTGTTATTCCAAGGATATCCGTCAAAAATGGCGATCCCGATCCTTTTAAAGTAGTTTCGTTATTGTCATACCATTTAATTGTCCCATCCGTACAACTACCTGATAATGAAGCATTAGCGTTATAACATACATTAGCATTGGCGGTGCCAATTGGTGTTGGAGCATTAATATTGAAGGTTACGGGCGTACGACAACCGGCTGATTTATCATTTTCAACGTAAAACGTCGTAGTTCCTGCCGTTGCTGTATTCGTTATTCCGGAACCTGCCAAACCTACTGGATTAAAAACTGTTCCGGTGGTTAAAGCAACTCCGCCAACGGCATCTTTAAACCAACTGTTTACACTCGAAAAAATTGAAAAATTAGATTGTAAAGTAAACGTACCCGTAGAGCCGGAATTATAGGTGCTCAATACTAAAACATACGTTGTTCCTTGGGTAATTGATGACGAAATCAAGGATAAATAGCCAACACCAGAATCATCATCAGAGGCAATTAAGTTTGTAGCTGGATTTAGGGGGTTAAAAGAATTTTGATACAAGAACAAATACGTATCCGCTCCATCGCTAAGGACAGCATTTATTGCCTCTATAGTGGCTAATCCGGTGGAAGGGGCTTGAAAAGTAAACGTTTTGTAGTAAGCAGAAATGGCCGTATTAGGTCTTGTGAAAGTTGGGGATGAAATTGTTAAGTTTCCATTAACCGTTCTGAAAGTCAATTGTGGTACGACCAATCCTTGTCCGCTTGGTACGGTTCCATTTCGGCAAACTGTATAATTTGCAACGGTTGGAATGACGGATGGATTAACTATTACATTCACCGATTGAGGGGCTGGGACACTTCCACACAAATCGGGAGTAAGTGTGAAAAAATACGTAACTGTAATGGGTTCATTAGTTGTGTTCACCAAAGTTTCCGCAACAATTGCTGTAT
>Ga0114959_10002724_pt1 | contig 14261 bp, 14 predicted proteins | sample C_130625_EF_Meta_FD_87317 | JGI IMG/M metagenome (GOLD analysis project Ga0114959, IMG submission 87317) | Freshwater microbial communities from Lake Croche, Canada to study carbon cycling - C_130625_EF_MetaG | ecosystem: Environmental > Aquatic > Freshwater > Lake | place: Lake Croche, Canada...
GACTCTGGAAGCTCCGAACGCCACCGAGCGCTGCCGAATCGAGGCGCGCTATGTCGTCACCATCAAGACTCCAGCCGAGCGCTCCCGCATTCTCTTCCGCCTGATGGCGGTTCTTTGCCCCGGGAATCGGGATCGCACCCTTGGCGATAATCCAATTGAGCGCAACTTGGCTCGGGAGTTTGCCACCGTGCTTCTCGCCGATGGCCTTGAGTTCTCCCACCACCTTGTCGACCACTTCCATGGGGTGGTCGCTGAAACGTCGTTTGCCGGGCAGTGGGGTCGAGGCCGAATACTTTCCCGTGAGTCGGCCTTGGCCAATAGGCGAGTAGGCGAGGGGAATGACACCGAGCTCGGCACAGGTGCCGAGGAGCCCGCCGGTTTCTGGTGAACGACGAAGAAGTGAGAATTCGATCTGGTTGGTGGCAAGACGAAGGCCACGCTTTTCCAGTTCTTGAGCAATGCTGCGCGTCTCCTTAGCGGAGTAGTTCGAAACTCCCACCGCATCGACGAGGCCTGCCTGATGAGCGGTAGCGAGTGCTTCCGCCAGCGCAGCGTGACCGCGGAGGCTGATGGGCCCGTGAATTTGGTAGAGGCCGACCTTCTCGACACCGAGGCGGCTCAGCGAGGCCTTGAGAGAGGACATCAGCGCACCACGGACATTGAGCTTCCAAGGAGCCGGCATGAACTTCGTCGCCAAAAATGCCTTGGCGGCACGCTCAGGATCGGCAGCCAGGAGCCGACCGATGATCCGCTCCGATTCGCCAGATCCATAGACCTCGGCGGTGTCGAACAGGGTTGCCCCGGCATCGATTGAGGCATTCCATGCCTCGGTAATGGTCTCTTCGGTCAGCGAGGCGTCGTAGGAGCCCATGCCCCAGGTCGATGAGTCGCCCCATGCCCAGGTACCAACACCAAGGAGAGGGATTGTTTGATTTGTTCCGGCTAGTACGTGTGTGTCGCTCATGATGGCCAGTACCGTATCAGCGTTCCCCCAAAATCCAGGCTCTCCGCAGCCCGTACGATACCGCTGGGCGGCCGATCGGGAGATGTCCTCTACCTTCCCCGAAGCGGTCTCTCGCCCTCGGCTCGGGCCCAAATGGCCCGGTGGGGCCAGGTGATGTGGTTGGTCGTCTCGGCAAGGCTCTGAGGGCTCAGGACCTCGGCACTCAGGGTGTGAGTGGGCAGAGCTGGTAGAGCACGCCAAAGTTGTTGGCTGGGTCGACCCCGCGCCAGCCGGGCAGATCCCCATCGATCATGGCGAGACCGAGCCCCTCTAAGTGGGCTGCTGCTGCATCGACGTCGCTTGAGAGGAAGTCCAAGGAGCGCATGCGGGGCCCCCATCGCTCCAGATAGGCCGCCACAGGGCCCTCGGTGCCGTCAGGTTCTTGGATCTCGAGGGAAGTATCACCGAGCAAGAAGGTGGCCGTGCGAGCGATTCCCGGGTGATGGGCACTGCCCTGCGGTTCTTGGCCGAGAAGATCGGACAGGAACACCGTGGTCGCTTCGAGATCTCGGACCACCGCAGTGAGGGCTCGCAGGCCAACAATGCCAAGCGGACCCTCTTCCCAGGGGGAGGCGGTCCAATTGGGCTCAAGACGGGGGTCGTTCTCCATTTCGAGACAGCACACCTCAAAGAGGAGACCATGGGCGTCTTTCGGGTGGACCATGAAGAAGGAATCGGGCCAATAAGTGGTGATTCGAACACCCCGCTCTTCGAAGACGGCTTTTGCCGCTTCGAGGTCATCAACCTTGATCTCAAAGGAATGCCAAGAATCACCAAAGCGCGCATGGTTCTGGCCCAGGAGTGACTCGGGGCCTCGGGGCCGGAATAACTCGACACAGGTTTCGCCGATGAGGAAAAGCGACGCGTCACGGTCTTGAGTTTCCTCATAGGAGTTCATGTACTCGAGCGCACCAAAGCAGCGCTCGTAGTGAGCATTCGCCTCATCGAAATCGACGAGGACCTGATTGATATGGGTGACCTTTGAGGTCTCGAGGTGCGCCATGAATGGCATCGTAGGACGCCGCTGGCATTGGTGCATGGACGCGACAACGCCCCGTGCTTTGGTCAAGTGACCAACGCACGGGGCGCCGTCGAAGCGCTGATGAAGGCAGCAGGCCTTCAAGAAGGCATTAGGCCTTGCGGCCACGCTCCACATCGCGGAACGGAATGTCCTTGTCGCCGGAACGCTCACGGGGCATCAACAGCACGCGCTCGGAGATGACGTTGCGGGCCATCTCGGTAGTGCCACCGCCAATGCAGCCGCTCTGACGCATGAGGAACGCTTCGCCCTCTCGACCAAGGGCGTCTCCCTCGGCCCAGGTCACTGCCGAGGAACCAGCGATCTCAAACTCGATCGTGGTCTCGCGCACACCCGAGATGCCGGCCATGAGGCGTCCAAGCGAGGCTCCCTGGTCGTTCATCGTCCCCGCCATCATGGCCTGGGGAATGCGGTGGCCAAGAGCTTGGGTGGCCTTCTTGAGTGCGAAGGCCTCGCCCACGAGTTCACGAGCGGCCGGGTCATCGTGACGACCTGCCTTGGTAGCGAGTGGCAGCAAGCCGGTGTCGATTTCATCGACGGCAAGCGAGGTCGCTGGGCGGACGGTGAGGTCGGAGTGGTGGAAGGAGCGCTCGTAGAACATCCAGCGGATGCCCACGGTCCAGCCGTCATTCACTTCTCCGACGCGGTCCGAGTCAGGAATACGTACATCGGTGATGTACTCCTGACAGAACTCCTTCGAGCCATTGAGCATCTCAATACGGTTGATTTCGATACCGGGCTGGTGGATCGGAAGGATGAAGACCGTGAGTCCACGGTGCTTGGGCACGTCCCAGTTGGTGCGGGCCAAGCAGAGGCCCCAGTCGGACCACCATGCACCGGTGGTCCAGATCTTTGAGCCGTTGAGCACCCACTCGTCGCCGTCCTTGACTGCGGTCGTCAGTGCGCCTGCAGCATCAGAACCGCCGGAGGGCTCGGAGAGGAACTGCATCCACAGCTCCTCACCCTTGAGGATGGCCGGGATGTGCTTGAGCTTCTGCTCCTCGGTGCCGAACTCAAGGAGGACTGCCGCACAGGGCGTGAAGGTCGGGACCTGGATCCTCCAGGGGAACATGTACCCCGAGATCTCATCATTGAAGACGTCGGCGTAGGCGCTGGGGAGTCCCTGGCCGCCGTACTCCTTGGGGAAGCACAGACCAGCGAAGCCCCCATCGAAGAGCTTTCGCTGGAGGTCGCGGTTGAGCTGAACGACCTTGAGCTCCTCTTCGTCGGACAGGTCACCACCCACCATCGTCATCGAGATATCAGCGTCAGCCTTCGGGATGTTGTCAGCAAGCCAGGCACGGGCCCGGAGCCGGAAGGATTCAAGGTCTTCTGTCTGGTTTTCACTCATACTGCAGCCTCCTTGGCCTCGAGCAGGTCGGTGATTCGGAGTCGGTGGTCCGACACGGTGCCATGCAGTCCTGAGTTGAGGACCACTCGGCGAAGGAACAGGTGGAGGTCGTGCTCGAACGTCACGCCGATACCACCATGGATTTGAACATCGTCTTGGAGGGCTTCGGTGCCGTACTCCGCGATGTACGCCTTGGCCGCCGAGGCGAGAACGTCAGCGTCCTCGTCTTGGTTCTGTACGGCCGTGGCTGCATCGTTGGCCATGGCCTGCGAGGCCTCGAGCCACATCTTCTGATCAGCCATCCGATGCTTGATCTCTTGATATGAGGCCAGCGGGCGGCCGAAGGTGTAGCGGTCAAAGGTCCATTCAAGCGTTAAGGCAAAGGCTCGCTCAAACGCACCGGTGAGCTCGTTCACCAGAATCACATTTGCCACCTGGGTGAGATATTCGATCTCCCCCGCAGCACCACCGGGCGTGCCGACGACGTCGCCTGCTGCCACAGGGGTGTCGGCAAACTGCACCCGACCAAAGCGCTTGGTCAAGTCCACTGAGTGGAGCGCCGTGACGCTGACACCGGGTGCACCGGCGGCAATCAACACCTGGGTCGGCGCACCGTCGAGCAATGCCGAGACAAGGAAGTGTGACGCGTGGGCCGCTGCCTCCACGGGAGACTTGACGCCCGAGAGCGTGTAGCCATCGCCGACCTTGGTCAACGTGGCGGTGATCTCACCGAGGCCGTTGTGAGGATGGGGCTCGGCATGGGCCCAGGTGGCGATGAGTTCGCCGCCAAGGAGCCCTTGGAGGACGACTTCCTTTTGCGCAGCCGAGCCTGAGCGGCTCAGCGCTGCGGCCACGATGTTGGTCCCGAGGAGCGGTCCTGGCGCCGCTGCTTTACCGAAGGCGTGGGCCACGAGGGCCAAGTCTTTGAGACCCTTGCCCGAGACTGAGCCGCCGCCATCTTCTTCAGAGACGAGCAGCGAGGTCCAGCCGAGCTGTACTCCCTCGGCCCAAAAGCCGTCCTCGTAACCAACAGGGTCGTCTCGACGTGCACGCAGCTCGGCGACTGGGGTCTTGTCTTCTAAGAACCGCTCGGTCGTCTCGTAAAAGAGCTGCTCGTCGTCGCTCAGTTGAAGTTCCATATTCTTGGGTTAGTCCTCTCGGAGCCCATAAGCCCCCCTCGGTCTTTAATAGCCAACAGAATCTTTATCAGAGGTTGGAGCCCTCGGTCACCTTGAGGTCGCTGTCTATGCCCTGAGGCCCGGGTAGGTTTTCCCTCCATGGCCGAAAACCAGTTCCTTTTCCGTCGAGACGGCGAGGTCTACCTGCCCACTGGCCTCACTCGAGGCCCCTGGCGGGCAGATGCCATGCATGGCGGCCCACCGTCGGCCTTGGTGGGATTGGCCGTGGCACACGCCAAAGAGCCAGGTGAGCAGGTGGCCCGGGTCGCTATCGACTTAGAGCGCCCCGTGCCCCTCGAGGCGATCACGCCCCAGGTGGAGCGTCGCCAGGTGAGCCGCCGCATCGCCCAACTCGAGGTCTCCCTGGTGACCGACGCAGGGGTGGTCGCCCGGGCGCGTGCCCTTTTGCTCCGCGGCTCTGAGGACGTGGCCTCGGGTGCCGATCCGCTGGAGGACCTCGCTCCCGACGGCAAGGCCTTTCGTTTTGCCGGGCCCGAGACCGTGGTCTCTGAGGGCGAGGTGTATCACCTTGATGCCATGGAGTACCGAATGGTCACTGGTGGCTTTCTTGAAGCGGGACCCACCGCTGCATGGATGCGGACCTCAGTGCCCCTTGTTGAGGGCGAGGCCCCAGTGGGCCTCGCTCAGATGCTGGCGGTGGCGGACTTTGGCTCTGCGCTGTCTTCGAATCCTGATCGAGGCTTCGCCTTGATCAACGTGGACGTCTCGGTGGCCCTGCATCGAGACCCGGAGGGGGAGTGGTTCCGACTGTCCACCCAGGGCTACGTGGGCCCAACGGGCGTAGGTTTGGCCACGAGTGCCTTGGCCGATCGTCGCGGTCCTTTGGGAACCATCACCCAGAACCAGATCGTTCACTCACTTCGTTAAAGAATTACTGAGTCGGACAGGCGCTCGAGAGGTAGCTGCCGACGGCCTTGGCAGAATTTTGATAGCCGGCGGTGTCAAACGAATGGGCCGCCTGAATTAAATACGTCGGTGAGCGCCCATCGCGAAGACCCTGTTGGATTTGACTGTTGTAGGCCTTTGTTGTGTTTAACCACACGTCACTCTGTGCAGGTAACGCAGCGCGCGACTGATTGGCCAGTGCTTCGGTCGCCAGTTCGATTTTGGCAACGGCTCCCGCAATCTGCTTCGAGGTGGTGTCATGAGCCGTCGTGAGTTTCGATCGGGCGCTTGTGAGCGCAGCGAGAGAGCTTTTGACTACCGAACAGTCAACGGGGCCACCAACACCAAGCGTGGTGGGCGAGGAGCTGGGATTGAGCGACGAGCAGCCGGCAAGAACGAAGGATGCCGCCAGAAGCGCAGAGGCGAGCGGGCGCCGGATCATGAACCAACCCTAGATCGGGATTAGCGCATCGCTACAGCATCGAGGTCTTCGTCGCGCCAGAAGTCGAAGCGCTCCTCTGGAAGGCGGAGACAATGTGTTGGTTCGAGCGCCTCGACGAATGCTGGTTCGTGGCTCACCACGAGGATCGTTCCTTCCCAGCGAGCAAACATGGCCCCCACTGCTTCCACCGATGCGGGGTCAAGGTTGTTGGTGGGTTCGTCGAGGATCAACAAGTTGGCCTGGCCTGCAGACAACATGGCCAGGCCAAGCTTGGCTCGCTCACCACCAGAGAGTGACCCCGCTTCTTGTTCCATGGCCGCACCGCTGAGTCCGAAGCCACCAAGGAGCGCTCGACGCTCTGCTTCTTGAGTGAGGATCGAATCATCGACGTTGTCGAGTGCTGGCGCATCAAGGTCGATCTGCTCATGCTCCTGAGCGAAGTACCCCAGCGTGACGTTGGCACCCAGCGTGATCGTGCCCGTGGTGGGGGCTTGGACACCGGCCAGACAACGGAGCAGGGAGGATTTTCCAGCACCGTTCCTTCCCACCACACAAATACGGTCACCGCGTCCGGCGTGCAGGCGGATCTTTTTGAGGACAGTGGTTGCGCCGTAGGTGACCGATAATCCGTAGACGTCGATAGGAATATCACCTGAGCGGATTGGGGTGGGGAGCTTCAGGCGGACCGCTCGCTCCTTTTTGACAACTTGGGTGCGATTGTCCTTCAAGCGATCGACACGTCGGTCCAATGCCTTAGCGGTTTTTGCTCGCTGGGCCGTTTGGCCACGCATGGTGTTCGCTTGACCACTGAGTCGCTTGATCTCTCGCTCTTCTTGGGCGGCCGCTTTCTCCGTCTGCGCCTGGGCCTCGGCCAACTTGGTTGTGAAGTTTGAGTAGTTGCCTTTGTATTCCGTCAAGGCTGCATTGGCCAAGTGGAGCACCTTGTCGATGGAGCGATCGAGCAGGTCCAAGTCGTGAGAGATGACGAGCATGGTGCCGCCAAAGGAGCCGAGCTCTTCCATCAGCCAACGCTTGGCTGAGAGGTCCAAGTGGTTGGTGGGTTCGTCGAGGATCATGATTTCGGGATCAGCGAAGAGCAACCTGATGAGGTCAACTCGACGGCGTTGCCCACCCGAAAGTGAATCAATATCTTCGAGCAAGAGTTCCTGGCGCAGTCCAAGACCGTCAGCCAAACGAGCCATGGCGGCCTCGGCTTCGTAGCCTCCGAGGTCTCGGTAGCTCTCTTCGATGGCGCTGAAGCGCTCGATGGCTTCTGAGGTGGGGTCTGCAGCCATGGCTTTGCGAGCCTCATGGAGGTCCTCGTCGAGGACGTCGAGGCCCTTGGCGGAAAGAACATGAGAGAAACCGGTGGGCTCACGCCCGAGACCACCGGGAACGGGCACCTGGGGAAGAAAGCCCAGCCGCCCAAGAATCTTCAGCTCCCCTCGATGGGCTACCTCGGGGTCAGCGTTGTCGATAAGGACTGAGATGAGGGTTGATTTCCCCGTGCCGTTGCGGCCAACAATGCCCACCTTTTCACCGGTGGCAACGAGGAATGACGCGTCACTCAGAAGCGCACGATTGCCGATTTCGATGGTGAGTTTGGAGCCAGTGATCATGAGGGGTGCCGAAACATCGGGGAAGAGACATTCTCTCACGCCTGACCATGGGCCTGATCCAGTGGCCAGACGCGACGATGCCCCGGCGCAGGGCCGGGGCATCGTCGATTCCGAAGGAGCTCGGACTAGCTAAGAAGCTTTGCCTTCTGGGCATCGAACTCACCCTGGGTGATGACACCCTTGTCCTTGAGGTCGCTGAGCTTGTGCAACTGATCGGCAACATTTGAGCCACCGCCGGCCTGCTTCACGTACTCGCTGAACGCCTCTTCCTGCTGCTTGGCTGCGTCAATCTGGTGCTGATGCATCTTGCCGCCACGAGCAATGAGGTAGATCAGCACGCCGAGGAAGGGGGGTCCCACAATGAGCAGCAGGAGCCACAAGGCCTTCGCCCAACCCTTGAGGTCGCGGGAGCGGAAGATGTCCACGACGACCTGAATCGTAATAAAAATCCAGAGGAAGAAGAACGTGAAGAAGAGAATTGACCAAAAAACGCTGAGAAGCGGGTAGTCAGAACCGAGCAGCATGGGGGACCTTTCGTTGTTGGAACCTCCTCAGGTTACCATCGGGGTCTCGGTGACTGGGGATTTATAACTTCCCGGTGGGATGGGCCCGCAGTTCGGCTTCTCGTGCAGCGCCCACCACGGGGTCAATATCAATTTCCAGGACTTTTCTCGGGCTCGTTCGCCCTAAGAGGAGGCGGACTTGGCGGACTCGTACGCCGAACGCTTTGGCCACCACCTCGAGAACGGCGGCATTGGCGCTCCCGTCGACACCAGGAGCTTTGACCCAGACCGCCAAGGAACCTCCGGCGGCGCCACCGACGCTGGCCCGGCCTGAATTTGGCTTGACGTGAACGTTGAGGCGCACGCTTCGATGTCTAGCAGTGCTTAGGAATGTCTGGCGGGTCGCAGGTCAAGGCCACAAAACGCCGCAGCCTCGATGACGTAGGCAGCCAATGGTAGGGAGGGAAGTTCACTGATGGGCACCCAGCGCGCTTCGTCGGAGGAACCGGTGGTCTCGTGGACCAACTCTCCTTCGAGCTCATCAAGGCGGTAGATCATTCTGACTGAATGCACCTTGTCGCCACTCTTTCTGGTTCGGACGTCACTCACCACGCCAAGCAGTTCAGCGGCGATCCCGTTGAGGCCCGTCTCCTCGCGCACCTCGCGCTCGAGGGCATGCTTGGGGTGCTCGCCGTGATCAACACCGCCGCCGGGAAGGAACCACCGACCTTCCACCTCGGTGAGTGCCGAAGCGCGAACTACCAAAAGGCAGTCATTTTGGATTCCGAGGCCGTAGGCCCCGAGTCGCTGTACTCGGCGAGGCCGCCCGCGGGTGGCCATGGTGCTTAGCGGGTCTTGGGGAACCCGAGGTTGACCTCGGAGGAAGAGGGGTCGGGCCAACGGGTGGTGACCACCTTGGAGCGAGTGAAGAACTCGATACCGGCAGGCCCGTACATATGGGTGTCGCCGAAGAGGGAGTCCTTCCATCCACCGAAGGAGTAACTGGCCACAGGGACGGGGATCGGCACATTCACCCCGACCATGCCGCAGGTCACGTCAACAGTGAACTGGCGAGCAGCACCCCCATCGCGGGTGAAGATCGCTACTCCGTTGCCGTACCGGTTCGAGTTGATGACGTCCACACCTTCATCGAAGGTATCGACCCGAACGACGGAGAGCACGGGGCCGAAAATCTCATCGTCATAGACCTTCATGCCGGGGCGCACGTTGTCGATAAGCGAAGGGCCGAAGAAGAAACCACCCTTGTTCGCGGCAGCCACTTCTAGGTTGGAGCCGTCCACGCAGACTTTTGCACCTTCCGCAGCAGCACCCTCGACATAGGAAGCAACCTTGTCGCGATGGATCTTTGAAATGAGCGGCCCCATCTCAGTGCCTTCTTCGTCTCCGGCACCGACGCGAAGGGCTGCCATACGCTCGGCGATGGCATCAATCAACGGATCGGCAACAGCGCCCACGGCGACAATGACCGAGATCGCCATGCATCGCTCACCAGCGGAGCCGTAAGCAGCGGAGACTGCAGCGTCGGCAGCCACGCCGATGTCGGCGTCGGGGAGGACCAGCATGTGGTTCTTCGCACCGCCAAGTGCCTGAACGCGCTTTCCTGCTGAGGTACCGCGCTCGTAGATCGACTTGGCAATTGGCGTGGAGCCCACAAAGGAAATTGCACCCACGCCGGGGTGCTCAAGGAGCGTGCCGACGATTTCGGCGTCACCGTGAAGGACGTTGAAGACGCCATCGGGCAATCCGGCTTCACTCAGCAGCTCGGCGATCCGCATGGAGGCCGACGGGTCCTTTTCTGAAGGCTTGAGGATCATGGCGTTGCCGCACGCAATGGCATTGGCCGTCATCCACATGGGCACCATGACGGGGAAGTTGAACGGGGTGATCCCGGCCACGACGCCCACGGGCTGGCGAAGTGAGTGGACGTCAATGCCGGTCGACACCTGAGAAGTGAAGCCTCCCTTAAGGTGCGAGGCCAGGCCACAGGCGTATTCGATGTTCTCAAGGCCTCGAGAGACCTCTCCGAGAGCGTCATCAAGCGTCTTGCCGTGTTCGGCGGTCACGAGGGCAGCGAGTTCCTCGCGGTGAGCGAAGACGAGGTGACGGAAGGCAAAGAGCACCTCAGTACGACGAGAGATCGACATGCGACCCCACTTCTTCGAGGCTTCGGTGGCTGATGCAATGACTGTTTCGACCTCGGCTGGGGTGGCGAAGGGGGTCTGGGCGGTCTGTTCGCCCGTGGCGGGGTTGTAGACAGCTCCCCATCGTTGTGTGGTCGACTCAAGCGGCTTTCCGTCAACCCAGAAGTTGATTGATCGCATCTTTTCTCCTTGCCAAGAGCACCCGGAAGGGGAGTGGTGCCGAAGGCGATGTTACCGGGGTCCGGGGTCCCCCTTGGGATTTCAGACCCCGAGGGCGGTCACTACACTTCGGCAACGATGTCGACGCCTGCTTCTCGCCCGGTTCCGAGCCTCTCCGGCGGCTTGGCCATGGAGGCCGTGAGCCCGGGCAAGTTTCGAATTGTCCTTGACGATGCCTGGTCGGTGGGGGGAAAGCCGAACGGGGGCTACATGGCCTGCGTTCTGGCCGAGGCTGGCCGTCGAGCCGTGGTTGAGGCGGGGACCCACGAGCATTGCCTCGCTATGGCCGCAACGTTTCTTGGTGCACCGGACGCCGCAGAGGCGGAACTCATGGTGACGGTGCTCCGTCGTGGTCTCGGAGCAACCCAACTTCGCGTGGAGCTCCTCCAAGGGGAGGCTCCAAAGGTCGAGGCACTGTGTACCTTTGGCACCTTGCCCGAAGAATCGCAACCGGCCTACGATGCTCTGCCTCCCGTCGCGGTGGCACCGTTTGAGCAGTGCACGCCAATCCAGCCTCGACCTGATGCCGTGATCGCCGTGCGGGTGCACGAAGGTGCAGATATCCGCCTCGACCCCGCAACAGCGGGATTTATGGTCGATGCTCCCGGCGGTGTCTGCGACCTGCGGGGGTGGGCGCAGCTTCGAGACGGTGAAGCACCGAGTGCGGCCACGATGCCCTTCTTCCTTGATTGTTTTCCGCCTGCCACCTTCGAGATTGAGCGCTCGGGCTGGGTGCCGACGATGCAACTCACCACCTATCTACGAGCACTTCCCGCTCCTGGGCCACTTCGGATTCGCCAACTCGCCAACCTGGTGAACCATGGCTATGTCGATGAGCGCTGTGAAGTGTGGGACTCGCGCGGACAACTCGTCGGTCAATCCGTACAGCTCGCCAAAGTGCGGCTTTCCCAGCCTGGTGCTGAAGCAGGACCTCTAGGGACGCTGCGGCGGTGACACTGTCAGCGCAGGATCGGTCTTGGTCACCGGGGCGAGCACTAACTCGATCGCTGTCACGAGGTCATCGTCAAGGACGAGTTCGGCGGCAGCGACATTCTCGAGGATCTGCTCTGGCCTCGTGGCACCAATGATGGCCGAGGAGACGTTGTCATTGCGCAGCACCCAGGCAAGGGCAACAGCGGCGGGCGTGTGACCGGCCTCGCGGCAGAGTTTGGCGTATTCGGCCACCGCGCTGAGCGTGTCGTCGCCCATCCAACGCTGAATCATGACTGCGCCACCGGGGTCCGTGGCCCGAGAGGCCGCAGGCGGTGCTTGGCCGGGGGCGTACTTGCCGCTCAGGACCCCCTGGGCGAGGGGCGACCAGACAATCTGACCGATGCCGTATTCCTCGGAGGTGGGAACAACCTCGGACTCGATCACTCGCCAGAGCAGGGAGTACTGAGGTTGATTCGAGACGATCCGGTCGAGACCCATGTCCTCGGCCAATGCCACGGCGTCGGCGATCTGTCGGGCATCCCATTCTGAGACACCCACGTAGTGAACCTTGCCTTGGCGCACCAGGTCATCGAAGGCGCGAAGCGTTTCTTCGAGCGGGGTGGCGAAGTCAAAGCGGTGGGCCTGGATCATGTCCACGTGATCGACGCCGAGGCGACGAAGCGAGCTCTCCACCGCTTCGATGATGTGCTTTCGGCTCAAGCCGCGATTGTTGGGGTTGGGTCCCATGGGCCAGTAGCACTTGGTGAAGATCTCGATGGAGTCCCGACGAACACCCTTCAGGGCTTGGCCGAGCACCTCTTCGGCTGCCCCTTGGGCGTAGACATCGGCGGTGTCGAAGGTGGTGATCCCCTGGTCGAGGGCAGTATGCACGCAAGCCACCGCCTGGTCGCGCTCGACCTGAGAACCGTGCGTGATCCAGTTGCCGTAACTGAGGGAGGAGACAAGGAGGCCTGAACGGCCTAAGTGGCGATATTCCATAGCCAGAGCGTATCGGCGAATGCTTCGCCTCGCTTGAGTGCCCTAGCCAGCGAGATGGGCTTCGATGGCGCTGAGGGCACGACGAATCGCGTCATCGGAGCCCAAGTCGTCGTCCTCGTGCACCCCACGCAAGGGGGTGAGGGTTGCGTAGCCGGCGGCAATGAGCGCCCCGTCATCGTCGGGTTCCTCGTCGGTGACATCACCGAGCGCAGGAATGGCGGAGCCCAGAGTGATCCCGAGCTTTCCAGAATCACCGATGGCCATAGCGCTGGCGCCTTCGGTCCCGGTGAGCGACGAGGTGGTCTTCACGAGACCAGCAGTGGAGATACGGGCCCGACGAACGCCTTTGAGCTCGGAGCGACCGAGCGCTGGCACATTCAGGTTCAGGAGTGTCCTCGGCGGCGAAGCAATCAGTTCATCGAGTACCGCTGCGGCAACATCGCCAGCAACATCAAGGGGAGCATCATCACCCCACTGCATCGAGACGGCGAGACCTTTACAGCCGAGTTGGCCGCCCGAGAGAATGGCGCCGACCGTTCCCGAGTACATCACCGAGCGGCCGATATTCGCTCCCATATTGATCCCCGAGACGATCACGTCAGGGGCGGGGCCCAGAGCACCGAGGCACCCCACCAAGGTGCAGAGTGCGGGGGCGGCGTCAAGGGACCAGGCCTCGACCTCTTCGGCTCCTTCAAGGGCCACTCGGGAATAGTTGATGCCATCTCGGGCGTAGACCTCGCCGACCATGGCCGATGCACCGGAGTAGTTCGCATCAGGAGCGACGACCACGAGTTCTCGAATCTCGCCAGCAGGCGCAGCATCAGCCCATTGAGACAACGAGCGCGTCAGCGCAGCAATGCCAGGTGCAAACCAACCGTCATCATTCGTTATGAGTACGCGCATGGTTCGAACCCTAATCAGGGATGGACGAAGTCGTTGGCACTGGAACCACGAGGCGCAACATCGCAGCGAGCGTGTGCGCCGCGGGGCGTATGAGGAGACGATCGACGCCGGGGAGGTGCTCGAGGCCGAGCATTTCTGCGGCCCACGGTGGCAGAAGGTCTCGAGCCCCAGCGACGATCACTTGGTAGGCGAGGATCTGATGAGGCCAACGACCGACACCGACAAGTAAGAAGCGTTTGACGTCGAGTGCGCCGGGGGTGATCTCGAGCTCGGGACGGATCTCCTCGAAGTAGTCGTGTAACTCCTCGACGGTCTTCGGGACCTCGAGGGCTCCAAGATCCAGCGCCACTTGGGCCATTTCGGCGAGGTAGTCGTCGTAGAAGCCTTCCTCGAGCGAGACCGCACCGTAGCGGCGGTGGGCCTCGATGAAACTGAGCACCTCCGCCGAATGCACCCAGGTGAGCAGGGCTGGATCGGAGGCGGAGTAGCTTCGCCCCTGCTCATCGACTCCCACCACGGACTGATGGAGCCGCTTGATACGCGAAATGGTGCGCTGCGCCTCTTCTGCGGTGCCATAGGTCGTCGTTCCAATGAAGCGAGCGGTGCGGTCGAGGCGTCCCAATGGATCCTCGGCATAGTTCGAGTGCTGCGCGACGCCCGCCATGGCGAGCGGGTGAAGTGATTGGAGCATCAAGGAGGCAACACCACCAAGCAGCATGACGGGAAGGTCACCATGCAGTCGTCGAGTCGGGCCGTCGGGCGCAAGATAGGCCAGCAACGGATCCTCGCAGGCGGGGGCGAGTTCGTCTCGGAGGCCCAAGGAGTTCCGAAGGTGCACTTGGGCCAAGGCACGAGTTTGGCTGAAGGGTGCCGCCACGCTCTGGCGCCCTTGATCCTGGGCGCTTCGCAGCAAGTGGGTCACGTCCATGACTGAACCTTAGGCACCGTCAGCCAAGGATCAGACATTGAGTGAGGCCCTCGGGTCTGCCGAGGCGGGGCAGGAA
>Ga0114959_10002727_pt1 | contig 14250 bp, 12 predicted proteins | sample C_130625_EF_Meta_FD_87317 | JGI IMG/M metagenome (GOLD analysis project Ga0114959, IMG submission 87317) | Freshwater microbial communities from Lake Croche, Canada to study carbon cycling - C_130625_EF_MetaG | ecosystem: Environmental > Aquatic > Freshwater > Lake | place: Lake Croche, Canada...
GAGCTTTTGAGAAAGAACCAAGAGATTCAGGATTTGAGAAATACTCTGGCTTTGACTAGTGCTGCTGCTGCTGCTGCTTCTTCTCGCACTCCTATCGCTCAAGCTTCGGGTTATAAAGACAAGGACAAGGATCGCCGCAATAGTTCTGGTGCTGGTGGAGGCAAGGATCGTCGAGTTTCTACAGGAACATATGATGGTAAGTCAGGTTATTTTTACTTGATGATGCTACTTTCCAAAACCTATTTTACCACTTCACTAACTAAAAAAAACTCCCACCACCTTTGTATCAACAGGAGTTGGAATTGCTGCGGCAGCGTCGTCAAGTGTCCCCTCAGGAGCACCTTCAGCTGGTGCGCAGGGTGGTCGCCCCCTAGGAGCAGAGGGTGTAGTCAGGGAGTTAGCTGGTTGGCTTGAAGACTTCAAGCGCAAAAACCCGAATGCGACCGAAGAAGAGTGCTACGCTAAACTGACTGGTGGATTGGACTACAAACCTCTAAACTATGTCCAGTTACAAGCTGCTAAGGCGTTTTTGGAAGAACGTGTGGATGGAAAAGCGAATCTTCCTACATTGGAAGAAACGGATTGGTCACTAGACAACCCAGACGAAGCCACTAGATACAAGAACATGTCTGCCGACGAGAGAGAGGTAAGAAAAATGTCTGTGTTTTTGCTTATGTTTTCATTGGGTTTTTTTTGAAGCCTTCATTGATTTTCGAGGTTTTTTTTACTAACATTTACTACTTTTTAAAACCTCAAACAGGTCGAACGCAAAAGAATTGGAACTTCAAAAAACCCAAACAGCGTGTTGGGAAAAGTTCTAACTACCTACATCGAGTCAAAGGCAAATGGAAAAGGAGCTTTATCTTATCTTCGGCAACTTACCAAGGCAGGTGTGATTGGAAGCAACCCAAATGATGCGCTTATTGAGAAGTGGCTCAGCAAAACTCTTCAAGCTGAGGAAGCTCGAAAGCGGCGGAATGTTCAAGATGCTCGTCGCCAAGCTGGAATCCAAAGCCAAGATGGAAGTCATGATCTTCTTGGTATGAATCAGCAGCCGCAGCGGCAGGACGACGACGACGACGACGATGACGACGACAGCGAGGGTGACCCAACCGAAAGCGACGAGGAAGCGGCTAATATCGGCAACGGCAACGGCAACGATGACGAAGATGTTCCATCGCAATATAGCTTAGGTGCTGGAGCTGTTGCTGCTGGTGGAGGACAGCCAAAGAAGAAGCGTGGAAGACCGCCGAAGAAGGATGGGGGGTCTTCTTAAGGATGTGTATGTGAGGTTTGTAGATTGGGTATATAGTGTGCTGTAGTGTAGGGGGGGCTTGAAAACATAGACAACGGGAAGAGTGGGTGTGTTTGTGGAGTTGATGTAGATATGAGGTTTTTAGTTTAATGAATGCCCTATACCTACTCTTTTAGGTTTTTAAAAACAAGTGAAGAAGCAAAAAAAAACCCAAAGCACCTGTAACAGATACTTTGGGTTAAAAAAAGTTAGAGCGATAGGTTCGCAAAACCTATTACGACGAAATAAACATCGTGTATAGCAGATGTAGAGATAATTAAGTTCTCCTAAATTTTAACGCAGATAAAGTAACAACCATTAAGTTGTTATTTTACATTATTAGTTAGTCATCACAGCATACATGGGTTCTGTATTAACTTTGTTATAGCAACCTCCGCATACTTGATTATCGTCGTCATCCTCTTGCTGATTATAAAAACTTTTTAGTGGAACGCAAGTTTTACAAAACCAATTTTCACAAACACTACAATACTTAATTCCGTAATCATAAGAGTATTGCTTCTCGCAACAGGAACACCATTCCGTGTTCTCAAAACAATGCTTACATTGTTCTTCATTGGAACAATCCTCGCATTTTTCTATATCAATATTCCATTCCATGTATTCTTTATCATCGTCTGTATCTTTTTTCATATAAAACTTAGTAAATGCCTCGTGTGCTTGATACTCCCAATCATCATTGCTTTTACCATCTTCATAAACAGAAACACAACGAGCATAAAAATTATCAAGCTTTCTCGCAGTATCCATAGTTTCTAGTTCCTTGTCTGTTATTACTATTGCGTAAAGGTCACCACTAACTTCAATTTCTTCTTCGTTACATACTAACGATATAAATGTTTCACCGATGTCGTCTGTAGTTAGATACTCGCTCCAAGTTTCAGCATCATCTTTAGTCGCTAATCTCACACAGCCGTCTATTCCCCAACCTTCTCCACCACTAATACAAAAGATGGTGTGCTTAACGAGGCAATCAATTTCATCAATATCTAAAACATCAGCTTCGCTGGGTTCTTTTGATAAATTACTAAAATAGTATTCCATGTCGCATTCACTCTTGGTCGGCGAAGGTGGCTCACAATAGTCAGCAGAATAGTAAGGGTCGTAATTGCTCCAACTCATTAGACAATCGTCTATGAGATATATAAAGTCATTTCTTTATATATCTTTTGCTTAATATTATATTATGGGTTTCCTTGTAAATGTTTTCCTGAAAACCTGTATTTTAAATGACTTACAATTTTATCACATAAGAACAGCTCAAATCCTTTACGACCACTAACTTTTACATCGCTACATGATTCGTGATAAAATTTACTTACTTCAATTATCCATTCACATATACACTTAATTTTATCTTTTTTACTGCTTGTTTTATAAATTTTATGATATAATGAAACTCTATATACATGAAATAAGGCATCCTGAGTAACCCGAAAACCCTCATTTGGTAAGCGATAAATAAAGGTTTTGACTATTTCATGGATTTCGTTGGTTACTTCACAATTAGGATAATAAAAGCTTCCTATAGGTTTTTGTCGTATTGCGTCACCAGAAATAGAGTAATCGTATATAATGAACTGATAAAGCTTACCTAGTATTTCAAAAAAAACCTTCATGAAGCCATTCAATGATTTTGTCGTAAAAATGGAATTTATTCTTGCCTCCATAGTTTCCTTATCATACTTACTACAAAAGTCCTGTATATTTAAAAACCTTTTGGAAAACTGGATTTCTGGTTTAATGAAGCTTTTAATTTCATACATCATATCATCATTTAACATTGTTTTAGAGTTCAACTTAAACTCTTGTGTTTTTTTACAAACCATTATGTAACTTCTTAAGTAATTATTCATATGACTACGAAGTTCGTTTTCGTAAGCCAGTAAGTTTTCCAGATACTTGATTCTGTTTTCTTCACTTAACTTATTTGTATATTCAACTTTCCTCCGTAAGGTAAAAGCTTCACTCGTGAAGCATGGTATTTCTCCATGCGTTATACGATTACAATTAGATAATATTTTATATAAGGGCTTATGTATGCCCTTTGTAGGAATACTGCTGTTGATTCCCAGCAAGTAATTTTTCTCAGTAAGCTCTGTTACTGGAAACCCGCCCTCAAAGGCGTTCAAGCTCGGTAGGGGGGCTGTGGCGGACATCTCTCCTATACACTTCCTAAAGGCAATTTTCTAAGTCCTTTTACGCACAAGTAATAAATTGGGCGGACGCTATTGAAAGTTGTGACGGATGTCGGGCAGGTTTTTTTTCGGGGTGTCGGCAGTTTGAAGTTTGTTTCATTAAGACCCTCCTATAAATTCACTTAAAAACATCACATACACTATGTCTTTAAGTCCTTTTTTACACAATATATATATTTCCAAACACTTTCAACATCTACGCATCCTCCTCTCCATCATCCTCAATTTCTTCCTCAACTTGAACGAGAGGTTCTTCATTGAGAGGATGAGTACCATCTCGATAGTTAAACCCACAACGACGGCACTTCTCTTTTCCTTCATCAAAATCAGCGATACATTGGCGGCAACCATAACGAAATAGCTCCTCTCCAATAGTAATGTTATCTTCATGATGAAAGCGAGGTAAAATAAACCGATCATAGTATTCATCGCATTCTCGGCAAAACTCACCATCTATATGTTCATAACTCCTATGAACAACGTCGCACTGATGACGTCCAAGGCAAAACCACTTCTCGCAACGAGTACATTCACGAAAACCATTTTCTCCACGATCTTTTCTTCCACAAATCTCGCACTGGCGGTAGCATGGTTCATGATCAGTGTAATGATCATCGCATAACGTTTTGTCGCAATCTTCACATAGTGTTCGGCAGTTTCCGCAATATCCATCAGTTTCCATCTCGTACTCTCCTTCGTGAGCTTCTTCAACGCAATAATCGCAATATTGTAGCATATCTCGACAGCATTCTCCATAAGCATGTTCGCATTGTTCGCAGTTATATATATATACATCGACCCTAAGTTGTCGGTTACAAAAAGAACATTGCTCATCATGTGGTTCGTCATCAGCAGAAACGTTTTCAATATTAGGAGCAGCAGTAGGTGTAAAAACATTGACCATACCCGCAGCAATCTCAGGATAAATAGCAAGAAGGTCACCATGAGAAGATCTAACGACTCCCCTACAAGTAGGACATATAACTTTATCTGTATTTTTTGAGTAGTATATCATGGCGCAGTTTAAATGAAGGACATGTCCGCAGGGTGATCGCCATAAATAAGCCCCCTTGCGCAAACACATAGGACACTTTTCATCATCACTAGCGCCACTACCTGAACTCGCACTTGTATGATGACTAGGTTCTCGGTCCAATGACTGGCTCAGGGAACGGGCAGACACAGCTCCTCCCCCAGCCATAACCACGGGATTTCCAACAGAACCATCACCAGACCCAGCACTAGAAGACCTTACAGAAGATCCAGCAGCAGGATCGAGTGCTAGTTGTTGTAGGGAATCGACCAACGAGGCATCGGGTTGGCTCTCAGCTCCCTCCTCGAAATCCTCACCGCTCATCACCAATACACAATAATAAAAAACAAAAATAGACACACAGACACCTAATACTAAGGATTACCCAGTGCGCACTAGAATACCCCTTGTTTCACAACCCTACTAAAGCGTCAAGCTTCGCACACTACAGAAGCCGTGGGCTACGGCTGCGTAGCCATGGTGACGTATGCGCATGTTACATACTTCGCACAAGATTTAAATCTTTACATATATTAAACGTAATCAAATGACCTCTGTAGAAATAAGAAAGCTTAATATGTATCCTGAGTGGGCAACATTACAAGGTTATCAAAGCGTGTTTGACTACGTTCAAAGTATCCAAAATAACCAAGCTCCATTGTTTCCGCAAAACCTGAACGCTCGACAACGACAAAGGTTTCAGGAAAAATTCGGCACAGACTACATCATAACAAATGTACGCAACGCACCAATAAATAACCCTTTTGGTGCTGTTCAACCACAAAATGATTTAGTATATTACCCAGCAGTTAATCAGGGGGCGAATCAACCAGTTACACATCGAGTCATATTAGTTGTTGTTCCACAAAACCTCCAAGAAAGAGTGTTAGCCCATTTTTATAACAACAGAGAAACTGGCTATGGCGTTGGTATTAATGGTTTCTATGCGCAAATATGTCTTCATTACTTAGGTATAACTAGAGATGATTGTATCCTTTTTTTGAAAAAACAGGGTTCATACAACCTAACAAGACCAATAAAAAAAGTAATAAATAAACCTATATTGGCGAAAACCTCAAATGAAAGATGGGAATGTGATGTTATTTACATGAATAGATATTTTAAAGAACAAGGAAGATGGTGGAGTGCCCCTCAGTATCAACCAAATGCTAATCAGTTACAGAATAACGGAAACGAATACCCGCCTAATATGAGAGCAAAATACATTTTTCAAGTTGTGGATGTGTTTTCTGGGTTTGTGTGGGCAAAGCCACTTACATCATTAAACGCTTTTAGAGTTATAGCAGCGCTAACAGACATATGTAACAAAGCTAGACCGAATCCTAACCAACCAGTTGGACCGAATAACCCACCGACATACCCACACATACTTCAATGCGATAATGGGCATGAATTTGTTGGTCAAAATAATGCTAACGGAGTGCCTGTTTTTGAAGATTGGTGTAACGCTCATCATATTAACCTTATTCATACATCATCATACAATCCAACGACTAATGGTAAGATTGAAAGAGCAAACGAAACCTTGAGAGAAAAGATAAAAGATGGTTTTGTTAGACATAATGATTTACAATGGATGCGTTACTTGGATGATTATACCATGAACATGAACTCCCAGAAAAAAAGGGGAACTAAATTTACACCCTTCGAAATTTATACAACAGGTTACGATAATAATGTGGATGACTTGGTTAATTTCAATCAAGACATAAGTGATCACAGCACTATTGAAAGCATTAGAAAAGAGGCACAGGCTAATACTATTCGGGCAGCACATAAAGCTCTTCAAAAGGGATTACCTCCACATGTCTTTCAAGTTGGGGATAGATGTCGAATAAAGTTATTTGTATTGGATGGTGAAATGAGGGAACGATATAAAAACCATATGGGGATTTCTTATAATGCTATTCGATATACTCCCGATGTTTATGAAATCGCCGCTGTTGAACATGCCCCACCACCACCAAACTTTGAAGCAGTAGCTCCACAAGGTCATGTATGGAATGTTGTGCGAGAGAGATATGTAGTAAGACCCGTGTTACAAAACAATCAACTTGGACCGCCTGTTCCTGCTAATGCTGATAACCCAAATCTCCCAAAGATGTTTTATGGAAATGACTTACTAAAAATTGAGCAACCTAACACCCCTTCATTGGTTACATCACGACAAAGAGCTAGACAGATAAACAGATTTATTGCGTTACATAACCCCAATCGAGTACATCCATACTTACCAAATCAGCCTTTTAACCCTCCGCAACCACCACCACCACCAAATCAGGTTCAACCCCTTCCTCCTCCACCACCAAATCAGGTTCAACCCCTTCCTCCTCCACCACCAAATCAGGTTCAACCCCTTCAACCACCATTACCAAATCAGGTTCAACCTCCACTTCCTCCTCCACCACCTAACAATCCTAATCAACGCCCTCCTAGGCAAAGAAGAAACAACAATATGATTAGACAAGTCCAGCAACCTGTAGCTCCAAGACAACCCCAACGGGGTCAAGATAGAAGACAAGTAAGACATCCTAACAATAATCCTGAAAATCCTTTTGCCTATCAACCTCATGTTATTCAAGATAGAAGGCTTCAACAACAACAACAACAACCTCCTCCAGCACCACTAGTTAATCCAGAACTTGAAGTGCGACAACAAAATAATAGACCTCAGCGAAACAGAAACCCCAGTCAGTTAAGAGGACAGAACCCAGTTCCTCCTCGAATACGACATTTTGAACCTTATGGTTCTCAAAAGAGAAGATAGTTTAAAAAATAAAATATAATGGTATAGTATAATGTTTGAGAAAACTGACTTCACTGGCGATAATGTAACTCGACTTCAAGTCGTTGTTATGAATTTAATGGGGAAACATGCGACTACAAGCTTTAATGATTTAATGAAACATGAACAGAAGAAGTTTAATATCTACCTAAACACATACATTAATGCTCTTCCAGAGAATTGGAATGAAAAACTAACTAAGGATTTTAACGATGCCTGTATGGAGGACATATTTAACGAAAGGTTTAATGCGAAGAATTTTCCTCCCGCTAAAATCGAATCTAATGTGATCCTTCTACCAAAAGAGGAATAGTTTAGGCATTATAAATTTCTTTTGTCTATTTATTGTATAGAAATGAACCCGCCTTCAAAGAATCCTAGCGACTCCGCAAAGTATAGGCAGCAGTATATAAACAATTTGAGGTTACAATCCTCAAATGATCAACTTAATCTCAACGCTAATCAAATTTACCATAAGACAGGACAGACACCTGCTCCTCTACCAGATGTTCGTTCTACCACCGAGAAGGAAGCTGATGTTGAGAAACTTCGTATAGAAGTAAGAAGTCAGTTAAAAGAATTGATGGATGGTGAAAATGCTAACAATGCTGTGTATGCTTTGAATCCCAAGCAGTTAGTATTCGCAGCTAATCATATGGCTTACATGAAAGCAGACTTAAAACCTAAGTATGCTCTTGGAGTTCCATCACAACTCTTTGTTGAGTATTTAAGGAAACTTATGGAAAAAGAAGCGAAGACAAATGGCGTTGATTTAGGACTTCAACAAGAAACAGGGGAGAACATCCTTCTATCAAACCAACAGATTATAAACACACTTGTAAGCAGTCAAAGCTTAAGAGAACTTCAAGAGTTACTTCGTCATACACCGCACTCCGCTAGTTTAGATAGAGCTATAAGAGGCGTTATGACTTTGATTCCAGACGAGTCAGTAAGAAGAAAACTTTTTGAAAGGTTAGATGAAGATGATCATTCTGCTCAGGAATCACTTAATGATGCTGTTCAACATATTCCAACGCAGGAAGAGTTTGATGAACTAATGCGGAGATTGAAATACGCCATTTCAATAAACGATACTGAAAGCGAACAATCTATTATGAGAGTGATGGAAGAAATACTACAGCCAGCTGAAGTTCAGTATATACAAGCAGATATTGCGCAACAAAAATTAAATCGACCTTCATTAACGCAAGTAGTCGAAGAACCTGATGAAGTTGTTAATGAAGCAGTTCAAACAGAACCAGTCCGTAGAAAAGGACATAAAAACAAAAGGCAAGAAGTAGTTGAGTTGATGAATAAACATAATATGAAAACATACGGAAATTATACAACAGAAAGAATTTTGTTGGATCATAATTCTAAGAAAGGTTATATTAAAGCTAAAGACATTGATGTAATGTTAGAGAAGTTAAGAAACTTAGAAAAGTCTAAAACACCAGAAGCAAAGCAAGAACACAGATTATCTGGAACGGGTCTATCATCAAGAAAGATTCCCATAGTATCAACAAACGAAGGTATTACAGCAACAAACAACTATGTTCCGTTTGGTAGGTATATCATTCACAGACATCACCTAAGCGATAATGTAGTAATGCTTCGCCATAAGCGAGGAGGTGCTATAGTTTCTCATCCTACAACAAAAGTAACCCCAAAACTATCACAAATATTTAAAACAATAATAAAAAACCAAAAACCTTCATACGACCAAATGTCGTCATTAAGTAAAGATGAACACTCGTATCTACACAAAGTTCTTCATGATTCCAAGTTGGATGACCAGTTAGAAATTTCATCACCCGACAAGTCAGTCCAAGAACAAGAAAATGATCGTTTCGAAATACTCAAAGGTGAAATAAGAGCTGGTAATGATAATGCCCAACTAGTTAAAGAATTCAAGCTCCTTCTTCTAAAGTTAATTCAGGAAGGCAGAATTCCTCGAAGACAAGGTCAAGAAATACTAGTCGATTTAACAAGTTTAGGTTATTAAACAACTTTAAGCTTAATCTTAAATTAGATAAAAGTTAAGATTAAGAATAGTTTTTATAAGAATTTCTATAGAGATATGTTAAAGAAATCGATTTATTTTATATTAAAAGTAATAAACCAAACTTAATTGCTTTACTTTTGATTATTAAGTTTAAACTAAATATTGGATTATGACTAAATTTTTGCTAATGTGGTTTTACAAAACCATAACCTAATAACTGATTAGTTCCAGTCCTATTATCAGTATATCCATAATCATTATTTACACCAAGTATTCTACCATCTCCACCAACATAATTACCTGCTGCGTCTTTACTTCCTAGAATTTCTCCGTTTCTCATAAAATTTCCATCTCGTTCGTAAGCATCATTACCAAATAGTTGCTCTTCTACTCTACTTAAACCAAACCCTCTACGAATCCTTCCACTATTTCGTCCCAAACCTTGTCCTTTGACCTTTCCGCTCACAAATTTGGTTAGTTTAGTTCCGCAAGTTCCACAGACACCATACACACACTTGCGACCTGTAGCTAATGTTTCGTTTTGTATATTTTGGATGGGACGCATCTGCCTACACTTCACACAGAAAGCAGACATACCTCCAATACCTAATCCTTCTAGCTGTCTATCCCTTGACCTTGAACGCTCCCTTCTGTTTTCCCTTTCACGACGAGGCATAGGCTCGGTAGGAGCTCTATTTTCTTTTCCAATTTCTTCTCGAATACGCTCCCTAAAAGCATCAGGGTCTTCTTCTCTATCTAAGCGTTCTAAGAGAACCTGATGATCGTGTGGTCTTCCTGCTTGGCTGTTAGCGTATTCCCTTCGATGTTGTAATCTTCGTCTAGTATCCTCTCGTCGAACAATTCTGTTTTCGTTTGTTCGGGCGGTCATTGGTCCAATATCGCTTAGCTCTTCTTCAGGTAGTGAAGTTATATCCTGTAGATGTCTTCTGCGACGAGTTCGCACATCAGTAAATCCATTTTCATCTTGAATTTGTCTAAACATATAGACTATTGGAGCGTTTGAATAAGTTACGTTAGGATCTCCAGCAATCATGTATAATACATATAGATATTATCTGTTAATTGTTATTTGGTTTTTATGCTAGTTGAACCAAAGAAATAGAAGTTGTAAAATTAACGTAGTTCCTGTTCAAATATTCAAATACTTTAATAGAATACGAAAAAGGATATGTGCTGGTGGTATTGTTGAATACTAATACTTTAGAAAGAGTATATCGAAATTGAAGCGGTCCGCTTTGAACATATCTTCGTTGATTATCGCCGACTTCAAAGAAGTAGGGGGATGTTGTTGTTCCCTGAGATGGTATAAAGGAAACTCCAGCGGTATAAAGTTCCATAGATTCATCTTGTAAGCCTACTAAAGCAGGAGATGAAAAAACTAGATCACCTGATATTAACCAAACCCCAGCATTAGGGATTGAAAAAGTTTGCGGGCATGTTAATATGGCTGTATTATTTTGAGGAAAAGTAGCCGATATTGTTGGATAAATTGTTTGTCCAATATACCCGTTATCAACACCTGCGTTTCTAAGAGCTACTCTATTGGTAGTTATTCCATTTGGAAAGGTTACACGTCCTTGAGCTGTCGGGTAATTAACGTAATTGTTTGTGCTACTTGAACTTGACGACATAGTTGCTGTGGTATCTGGGAACAGATTACTATCGAATATAATTGGAAATTCTTCAGGTGGATTATAAACACTCATTTATAATACACCGAGTTATTTTTTTAATTAGATAGAATTTCCTACTTTTTTCTCATAGACCTTAATCGAGCCATGAACTCTTTAGCTTCCTTACTTCCTTTAACAAACCTTCCAGACTTCATTCCTAAACCTTGAATATGTTTGTTAGCTAAGTCTGCGTTAGCATCAATAAATGAATTTACCATACCACGATTACCCGTTAGGTTTTTCAAAGCTGTAGCACCTTTTTTGATAGCTTCAGGAGCTATTTCTTTCAGGTGTTTTTTACCTTCAGTCACTATAACGTTCTTAGCTACATTTCCAACTTGTCTAGCTCTATGTTTCACATCATCCCAGAAACCTTCACCTTCAGCAGAAGGGTAGTAATGATGATGATGAATGTGAATACCACCGCCAAGCAAACCCGCTCTATCTAGAGCAGGACCTATTACATGCTCTCCTAAATTGAGTCCAAGACTAATAGGATTTATTCCAGCAACTTTAAAGGAATCTCCTACCCTTTCAAGACCTCCTTTTATATCGTCCAACAAATCGCCTCCAGAAGCTTTTCTTCGACCCATTATATGTTTATCATTAGATAATTTTTTGTTCCCTAAAGAACTTACATAGAACATCGCCCTTTTTTTTGAAAGAGGACTGAACTTAGAAGGGTATTGTATAATAAAATTAGCAAAATCTTCAAGAGTCTTTAAGTTTTTGTTCTCTCTATGAGCATTCTTATAGTTTTTCCATTGCTTAGTGAAAAGATCCCACTTTACATTATTCGAGTTCTCATCGTAGTATCCACCAGTTCCTTCCATAATATACTTATACAGCAGATTTTTGTTCTGTTTTCTGTGATTTATCAAAAACTTCTATAGGTTTTCTAAAGGCTGGATCTTTACTCCTAAAGAAGTTCTTCAACACATACTCATTGTATTTAAAATCACATGACTTTTCAAGGTCATTGAACAAACCCAGAAATTGGTCTGTATCAATATAAATATCCTTTGTGCGTTTATCAAAAGCGTTGATGTAGTGAAGATAAGCAAGGCAATACCATCCACAAGCTGAGTTCATTAACGACTGAATGTCCTTGTTAGTGAAAGGTAAGTCTTGACCGCAGAATGACGCTACACTTTTTGGAGGCGGTTGCCCGAAGCTATCGAAATAAACACCTTCGATTACCCCATTGGGATATTCATTAACTTGAAAACACGTCCAATGCGATCCAGTATTTGGGTTTCCATGTTCGTCAAGTTCGTTCTCCATATTAATAATATAAGAGCGGTTGTATCTTAACTTACCCAATGTAGCAAGTTCATCCTTAAAGACAACTGCCTCTAAAGGAATCTCCATACGCTTAGCTAATTCCGTGATGTCTGTGTCCGTTAGCATTATATATTAAGGTTAGATTATATTCCTAAACATTATTAGGAACTGATGATTCACTATTTGAATCTGTGTTTAAAGAGGAAGGTCGTGATGAAGATGAAAACTCAATGGGTGCTAAGTTGTCTTTCATCTTGGTATTTAAAAGGTTACTCGTTTCTATAAGCTTACAATAAGTTTGGTATTTTTCATCTAAAAACACTTTACCTGAACACATTCGATTACTTGGTGATAAAGAAAGAACTTTGAAAATATCTGTAGCTAGTATATAAAAGTCCTTACTCGAAGACAACTCCAACTCCATACCCTTTTGAACTCCTATGAATAGTTCAACAGAGTTTATAACCCCAGTAACTAAGCTTAATCCGCAAGTTGTTAAACTTATGTAACCTTGCTGTAAGTAAGGAGTTAGCCCGACGGACGCAAAAACCCCTATTGCGCTAAATATGATAGTAGGAATTCGAAAATAAACTAGAGATGACTTCAACTTTAAATATCTGTGTCGGTGGTAAGCGTGTAACATACATGCGTTTAATCTAATTTGTTCTAACACATTTTCAATATCACAAGACCAGTCATTTTCCATTATGTTATATCGTTATAAAATAATGGGTATTAACTGAAAATAAACTACTTAAGCCGATCCATCTTTCTTGCTAAAAGCAGTAAATTTTTGTGAAGAGTCGTTAGGATTAGCAGCTTGAATTATAATGAAATCACTATCTACATTCTGCCCTGTAAAAGTAAAAGTCATAGTATAACTGGTTAAAGTAGCGAAGTTTGGTAAAGACGTGTAAGCGGAAACATCAGTGGATTTAATAAAAATCTGGTCATCAATAGTTGGTGTTCTAGGTAAAGCAATAATATCATAGCCTGTGATAGGACACCCAGCAGGATTAAAAGTACATTGTACGCTCAATCCGCTATTTACAATATTAGTGATAGTAGGCGTTCCAAAAGGAATAGCAGTAACATACCCCCAGTCGGCACTTGCGTTTCCTTGTCCATCAATCTGTCGAACCATCATGTAGTATCTTTGACCATTTGTTAATTCATTAATTACGATACTAGAGTTAGCAGAACTTATGTCGCTTCCATACTGGGAATAGCTTATTTGAGGTTGTCCTGAAGCATTGACTACATTGGATGTACCTAAGAAAATTCGAAAGCCGCTGACTCCAGAACCACTATCCGCTCCAGCTGACCATGTAAGGGTGATTTGATGATCACCTGCGACTGCTGCTTTATTAGTAACGGAATTTACAGCTCCTGCTGGTCTTCCACTACCTATTTCTTGCTCAACAGAAGAAGTAACAAGCTCATTTGTAACTGGATTTAAACCCTGAGCAAAAATAGATTCTGTATAAGAAACGCCATTGCTTAATCCATCCCAGACATAAGTTCCTCCAGTTACATCTCTTGTTCCTACTAAGTCGCCATTGGAAACAAGTTTAACACGAGCGGGTTTGGTAGAAACATTTAAACCATCCGTAGTTGCGTTTTTCCATAAAAATGTAATTTGTTTATCTCCAGTTATAGCAGATAAGTCGGTCAATGCTGATGGTTGCTTAAATATCTTAACAGGAAGACCCGTGGAAGCATGAACTAAAGAGCCGTTATAGTTACCTGAATTAATAGGGTTTTTCGTAATGGTTCTAATTGTAACATCAGTTATCGAAACGATTGCTGAATAAGAAGAAAAATCGAAGCTATATGACGATGATGCTGAATTTTCTACAGAAAACCCGTAGCTGTTACTTTCTCCACTAGAAGTTACTCCAACCCATGTTATATC
>Ga0114959_10002730_pt1 | contig 14246 bp, 8 predicted proteins | sample C_130625_EF_Meta_FD_87317 | JGI IMG/M metagenome (GOLD analysis project Ga0114959, IMG submission 87317) | Freshwater microbial communities from Lake Croche, Canada to study carbon cycling - C_130625_EF_MetaG | ecosystem: Environmental > Aquatic > Freshwater > Lake | place: Lake Croche, Canada...
CCTGTGCGACTGTCTATGGTGTCATCGTGATCACCGTACTCGTAGTAGTCATCACTGTAGATTTCCACACCGTCAAAGTCTGAGTTGTAATCAATATGCAGTTTACGAGTCTTGCCATCAGGGCAAACAATGCCACGATTCAGCAGGCGTTCTACATCTACTTGTGTTTTGATGCCTTTTGGTAAACTGCCTGTGTCAAACACACCGTTGTACCAGGCACTTGCCAGGGCTTGGAAATAATTGCCTGAATCACCACCACCTGCAGGTGCAAATTCTACGAGTACGTCGTTTATCTTCATTATCGTATCCCCGCCATTGATTGCAATGATTTGACATCATCGGGCAATTTTTCGTGAATCTTTTTGGTTTCTAAACCAGCAGCCGCACGTACTTGATTCAAGTCTTCTTCGTGCGTGGCTCTGTAGGCATCAGGCGTTAGCGGAACCAAGTCAGCAAAGGTCTTTTCTGACCACTCATGATCACGACCATCATATTTCATGCGCCATTCTTCAGGGCTGAATTCTGTCAAGGTTGAAAGATCGTCCAGCAAGGTTTGCACATGCTGTGCGGCTGATCTACGACGACGCAGTTCTAGGTACACTAGATAACGGCTGGGCTTGATTTCACCAGGTGAACGATCAGCGTCCAGCACAAAGTCATACCCCTTTTCAAACCAACCCACTAGGTCTTTGGCGGCTGACAAATCACGCACAAAGAAACTCAGCACAATGATATCATCGTCATCACCCATTTTGGCAGCGAATTCGTCCACGTGAAGCGTGGGCTTCATCATGCCTTCTAGGTCTTTATATTGCAGACCCTCGAGCAACAAAGGCTGTGCAGGATCAAATGGGTTTGTGAGCAGTCGGTTTGTCATATCGTATTTACATCAGATTGCAGGTCCAGGTGCCGCGCCAGGCTGTTGTTGAAGAGATTGCTGGGCCTCTTGGGCTTGTTCATCGCTCTGCGACTCTTCTTTATCTAAATCCTGTTCGTAGGCCTGATCCAATTCGTCTAGATCAATGTCCTGATCTTCCATTTCGATTGATCCTGTGCGGATGTCGTTCATGAGTGCCTTGGGCATGGTGATTGTGACCAGCCACACGTCTTTGGTCATCAATTTGGCCTTTTTGGTGCCCGGACGATAATCGCTGGGATCTGTAATTTTGATAGGAATTTCAATTTCTTTTCTTTGATACTCAACTTCACAGTCAAATGCCAATAATCTACGTCCGCCACGTGGGTCAGGCATCAACTCCTCTGGCCACATAAAAGTACAAGTCACACGGTACTTGCCAATTTCGGGACCGTCTACCAGTTCTCCAATTTCCCAGTTTTTAAATGCGTAGATATCCACTTCATCCAACACACGCTCAAAGTCCAACAGCGTGGTTAACGAGCCGTCGCTCATGTAAATGTCGCGAATGTTGTCGGCAACTTGCCAGTAATCTGTGTGGTCTTTGAAGATTTCTTTGTCCATGCTATATTTAGTCGTTGTTTGGGTTCTACAAGCGTTATGCTCCGCGCACCATTATTGTTTATCCTATTTTCCAATTTGTGCCATCTGACCACACAGGCACAGCATTGGCACCACCACCTGCTGCCACTGTTCCAAATGTGGCGGCAGTGGCATCAGTAATAAATGCCCTAGCACCAGCACCGGCAGTTGCGGCAGCTGGCAAGGAAGCAAATACAGTTGTTGCGGTCTTAATCACATTTGTGAATGTTACTACATTGGTTGTGGGGCTGGCATTGACCAAAATGTTAGTAGCTCCAGCGGCATTTTGATAAAAAACTCTAAAATTGTTGCCTGTATCTACGTCAATATTCCAAGTTGAATTGGCTTGACCAGTAATACCACTTGTGTTGGCCCAAGCCATAATCAGCTGTCCGCCTTCAACGCCATTTGAGTTAATTATCATGTTGTTGAAGGCACTGATTGTGTTTGACGTGCTGATGTTATTGGCAGCAATGTTGCCTGCGGCACTTACGTTACCAGTTGAAGCCAAATTTCCAGTACCTTTGGGAGTTATAATTACATCCAGGTTTGTACCAGTGCCTTGTGCGGATATTGTCACACCGTTGTTGGCTGTGCTACCAGTAAGCTGTACATAGTTAACTGCACTAGGAGTATGAGAGATAACTGCTTGAAGTGCTGTTCTTGTGCCGTTTGTTGCAAGGTAAATTCCAAAGCCGCCAGATGAGTAAATGTCAAATGCTTCTGAGCCGCCACCCGTTCCAACTGACGGAGCTGTTACACCGTTTACGCCCCCAGATACTTGAACATATCTAGTAGTTGTTGGACTAACACCAGATCTGTCTGCAATACGCATTTGTTCACCGCTTGGCGTGTAAACTGATAGTGAGTTGCCTAATGCCTGTACTTTAGGGATACCGCCTACTGTGGCAAAAGCAGTTGCTTGAGTAACTGCACCTCCGCCCGAAAAAGTCACTGTAGGTTGGGCAACATATCCTGAACCTGCGTTGGAAATTGACTGTCCATTTACCTGCCACCCAGATGTAAAAGTAGCCCCTGTGCCTGAGCCGCCTGTTACAGAATATGGTACAGAAGGCAAAACGGTGTAGTTATTAAAGTTGGTATGTGTTGCCGCCGTAACCCCGCCAGATCCATCAATAGCAGTTACTGTTAACGTGCATGGTGTTCCTGTTCCACCAACAATTGTAAGTAAATTACCAACTGTATATCCGCTGCCTGCGCTGTTAATGGTTTGTGGGGTTGACCCATAAAAGGTCATCCCAGTAACAGAAGCCGTGGCTTGTACTCCACCAATAGTTGTAGGAGCAGAAATAGCGATTGTTGGGAATGATGTATATGGCCCACCAGCCTGAATCCTAGTCAACGCAGTAACAGTACCACCGCTGCCAATGTTTACGTTGCCGCCAACTGTGTTCAAGTTGCCGCTGATGGTAGCAAACGTATCAATGGTTGCATTACCGTAAATTCGTGTTCCTGAGTTTAATCTTGCCATAGTCTAGTATTTACCGTGAATCAAATGCCAAACCGTCCACGCACAGCCGTGAAGTTTTGAGCTATTTCACTAGCACTTAGTGCGTAGTTGTATTGTTTGAAAATTGCTATTTTGCCCAACAAGCTGGTACATCCTTGTGGACTTGCCCCCATATTAAATCCGTCTGAAGATGTTGGCGGAATGAATGTTGCGTTGGTTGTGGTAGAAAATAGTGCCCCATTGATCCAAGTCTGGCAAGTTCTTGATGAGATATCATAAGTTACACAAACTTGATACCAGGTGTTTAAAATTATAGGATATGTGCCAGGGAATGGGCTAGAAAAATTTCCCCCAGATTGGTCAGTCCAGAAAATAGGGCAACCTGTGGTGTCTGTTCCTAAGCCATTAGGTGTTCCAATTCCAAATCTATAACCTCTATTTTGATAATTTTCTCTTATGGATATAACATTATTGTATTTGCCGCCGGCAGCAAAACTGGTATGCAATGCCCAGGCCTCTAGTGTAAAACTGGTTGTATTTGTAGCAGCCACTGGAGTGTTGGCCATTCCTCTAGTGGGCGAAACAGTAAATGATGGTGTTGTGTAATCAAACTGCGGAAATCCACCAGAGCCCGCGCCAGCCATGTAGCCATTGGCGCTGGTGCTGAGATCGTGCCACGTGGTTCCCGAGCCTACACCAGGATAACTAGCAGGTTGGCCTGCGTCGTACCAAAATACCAGGCCATTGGTTGTGGGCACTCCCGTCCATTCATCAAACGTTGATGTTACATAAACAGGGCCGTTGTTGGTGATTCTTCTTCCAAATGTGGGTGCAACAATAGCATTGACTGTTTTGGGTTGGTATGCCGATGGTGCTACACCTATTTCCAACTGGGCTCCCCATATAAAAATTCCGTCTGTGCCATTACCCACCTGAGTAACACCACCGTTGGCACTACCCATGGCAATCTGCACAGGGGCAACAGAGTCTGCTGTGAACGTAGCAGTTATTTGGCAGCGATACCACCCATTGCCTACACTTGTCGTAGATGTCTGATAAGGAAAACTGTCGCTGGTTGTACCATCTATCAAACTGATCAATGCGGCTGCCCCCCAGTAAGCACCGCCGCTGGTGTTAGTGGTATCAAACCACATGGTTGCTGTGGTTATACCGGCAGTTTTTAGATAAACGCTGTAGGTATATGTTTGGCCGGCCAAAAAAGTAGTTGGGTATTGATATATGCTTTTTCTACCCGAGACTCCAGCTGTACCTACCAATTTGTCTGCAGTTTGTGTGCCATCAGGTGCTGTGGCAGCGTTGGCCACCACACTACTACCAGTGTATGCCCAGTAACCAACATTGTCAAACTCTTGACTGTAATATGATAAATTGACTATTGCTGGTGCAGTTGGATTATATGTGACTTCGTCTAGGGAATCTGTGGCATATACCGCACTGGTATTTTCTCTTAGGAATGTTGTTGTAGTTGGCACTAGGTTCACCGTTGTGGTAGCACGATACGCAGTCATTGCGCTACCTAATTGAATCTGCGCACCCCACAAGAATGCTCCACTAGTGCCGTCCCCAGTATAGGTTGTACTGGTCGCACTATTGCTGTAAAGAAGTATGTTGGGATAGTTGTTGGTATTGTAGGCTGCTTTGGTTGCAGTTATTGAGCATCGGTACCAACCATTGCCCACACCAGTGATTGTGCCAGACACATTGGAGTAATCTAGCTTAGTGTATGCGGTTGTAAAAATTGTGCCAGTGTATAAGTTAAAGTAAACACGAGCGTCTGCATTAACAAAATTTGAAAAACTCAATACTATCTGATAACGCTCGCCGGCTTTGGCATACAGACTGAATGTTTCAGTGATATTAGCGGCCTGGGTAGCATAGTAATACACCGAGTGCTCACTCAGTGCGCTGTTTTCCACCAGCTTGTCGCCAGTAAGACTACCATCTGGCGCTAGTACTACGTCAGCAGAAATAGAAGAATTTGATTTACCCCAATATGTGTTATTGTCAAATTGTTGTGAACCTAGTGCAATATTTGTACCTGGATTCCAGCCTTGATAAGGTGTGGCAGTAGAACCTTCTTCTGTTTGGGCTCCCCATACATAATAAGTTACATTGGTGGCCGGAGTGTTAACTTGGAATCCGCGGTCAAGTGTGTTGACAGCACCCGATGGAGTAAATGTGTAACTGAATCGTTGCCAAACATTTGTTACTGTTAGATTATACACAGAGTAATAATCGTTGCCACCTAAGGTCATGTTAGTGATTGCTGGGCCAGTGGTCATTATCCATGCACTGACTGTGTATGTTTTTCCCGCTGTAAAAACGCCTGCTGTGTTTGCTAAAATTCCCCAGGCATTGCTGTTTAATCCACATACAGCAAAACCGTCTCGAACAATCCTAGTGGCTGTATAACTACCATCTGGTGCAGCCACGTCAGTGGTGTTGTATGTTATGTTATTCACTGTGCCTATATTACAATATCCTAACCAATTACCAGACACAGTACTCACAGCACTTGTTCCAAGTGGACCCAAGCCGTTGGTATTTCTCAATAGATTTACAACTGTGGGATTTTGTAAAGCATAGGTAACTTCGTCAAAGTTAGACGATGCTAACAAAGTTCCTGTGTTAGTTAATCTAGTAACTGATGTTGGCATATCACAGGAATGTGGTGTCTAGGCTGGTGGCAAATGCGTTGTAGGTTTGTGACACAGCCGGTACGGCATTGCTGTAGTTGTAAACTACGTTGGCTGTGGTAGATACATTGCCACTGGCAAGAACAGCTCCTGTGGCAGAAATATTGCCTGTTGCTGTAACGGTGTTGGCTGTTACTGGCCCACCAGTAGTAGGAATCACCACTTGTTGCAATGCGGTGCCGTTCACAACCAGAGTCTTGGTCAACAAGTTGGTTGTGGGATTATAAAATTCATCTCCTGCTGACGGAGCCAGCGGCACAGTGTTGGCAACTGTGTGAGTGATATAATTACGGCTTGACATCGTTAGGCCTGTGCTTCAGTCCAACTGATACGAGCAGCAATGGTGTTTGTTCCTGTGCCAATGTTGGTGGCCACCACAGTGACCACGTCTGGACCATCCGGATACAGGTTAGCAGACGTCTGCGGCACACCCAGTGTGGTACCACCACTCAAAATGCTGGTTCCTAGGTCACGCACCTGGTTCAAGTCTTGGCTGGTTACACCACCTGATGCTGCAAAGAAAGCATAGATAGATTCACCAGCATAGGTGGTGCTGGTATTGACTGTGAATGTGCCACCTGGTGTGGCTGTGCCTGCTGTGGTGGCCACAATCACTGGAGTTGCTGCCACAGCATTGGCCAAGGTGGTACTCAACTGAATTGTTGTGGCATTTACCACTTTGCCAACATAGAATGTTTGCGGAGTTGAGTAGTTGGCGGTACCGTTGATGGTACCTGAACTCAGTGTTCCCGAAATGGTAACAGGTTGTCCCACGCTGTACACACCAGTTGAGGCTGGCATGGCACTCACAGTGAGGTTACCAGAACCATCAGTGACCACCGATGAGATGCCAAATCCCAACACGTGGAACGCAATTTGACTTAGACTTGATCCGCCCACTGACTGGAATTGTCCTCCAGTGTTGCGTCCGTTTAGAATTAGTTCTATCTTGAATGGAGAGCCTGTGGTAACAACGTCAACGCCACGCATGGTCAACTGCATGCGGTTGAGAATTTCACGCACACCCAGCAGGCCTGTCAGACCATTGTCAACCGCAGGTGCCAGACGCAGGCTCATCAAGGCCACACGCTGGTTAGCAGGAATGTTTGTGAGTGCAGTGTTCATACCCTGGTTAAACACAAACGATTTGTCATCGTCAAAGCGTCCGTCCATGATAACCGAACTACCCCAGTGACTGATTGTGCTGGCCTGTGTAGGGCTGTATGATTCAACGTTTATGGGTGCTGTGGCCGAATATGTGAATGCAGTTGCTGAAGCAGTACCGCCGGTCACGTTTCTTGTGAGTGTGGTGAATGTTGTGGCAGTTTTGCCAGTGTAACCAATGATTTCAATTGCAGCACCTGTGTCTGCTGCCTGGGTCAATACCACGTTGCCCGCAGACGGGAACAACGACGTGTCAGCCACTGAGATAGATGCTGTGGCTCCTGATGCCAGGGTAGCTGTCAGATACGTTCTTGGTGGTATGGTGTTGCTTTCATAACGTGATGGCAAGTTGCCTGAACGCATGTATGCTTCGGTGTTGATGTTGTTGTTGGGACTGCGATGGCAGTATATCACTTCACCACGGTTGTTTTTGAATCCATAACGCACTGCACCTGCACCGTACCATGAATAGTCAATGTAGAACATCTGCATCTTGGTCAAGTCCAAGGTGTAGTTGCTGGCACCTGTTCCGTTGCAGGGATCAATGTTCCAGTTGGCCTGTGCCACTCTGGTGTCAATGGTCTTGCTGCACTGAGTGGCAGTGATGGATGGGCCACGATATTCAGGATAGATATACATCTGAGTATCACTAGTAATGGTCTGCACCTGATAACTTTGACCACGAATCACAATCATGTCCTGTGGTTTCAGCTGACTGGAAAACTTGGTGCTTGTGCCCACAACAGAATTTGATGCCAATGTGGTTGCAACCACACCCGAAATTTGCTGTGTGCTGTTGCGTTTTACTGCGTACAGAGTTTGGCCGTCAAATTCAAAGAACATGCCGTTTTGATCGTCAAACAGGCCCACGCGATTTGAGCTGCCGTACCAGGCATTGGGTGCCACTGTGATTGGAAAACCAGTGGCCGGGCTTGCCGACGGTGTGGCACTGGCTGTGTAGGTAAAGATTAAGGGACTGGATACTGAAGTAACAACATAAGTAGAGCCGCCCACAACACCTGTACCGTTGTAGGCCGTTTCGTTGGCACCTGACACAAATATACCAGTTCCTGTGCTTAGACCATGTGGAAATTTACAAGTAACTGTGACTGTGGTTCCTGAACTGGTGATGTTGTCCACGTTGAGTGCAGGCTTCAGCATTGTGCCTGTGGAGAACTGAATGGCCTTGCCCGACTGATAGCGGAAGTAACGTCGTGTTTGACGAACCACTTTGTAACCGTGGTTGGGACTCAGGTTACTGAATTGAACACCGCCATCAAACGCACGTTGTTGCACATAGCCCAGCGCACGTGAATACAAGCTGGCATTCAACACACTGGCAATGGTACCTGTGGTGGGGTTGTTGATGGCCACAAATGTAAATGTGTTTGAAGTGGGTGTGGTGGCCACCACCCAAGAACCGTTGGGGTTGTTGGTGGCACCTGTTGTGCCTGTGACATAGATACCGTCGCCCACACGCAGGCCGTGTGCATAAGTTGTGGTTCCTGTGATTGTGCTGCCCGAATAGGTGAATGCTGTGGTACCTGCTGGAATTGCCGAGTTTGAAAAGAATGAACCTGCCCACACATAACTCTTGTATTGATCATACAAACTGGCAGCTGGCGCATTGGTAGTGTTGTAGGTAAAGTTGGTACCAGCTGACACAGTGTCCACGATCCACCAGCCGTCGGCGTTGCCCACATCCAGGGTACCTTGAACAAAAACTGGTGTGCCCACAGCAGGAGGTGTTGTGGTTGTGACAGTGACCACACGTCCTGACGCTGTGATGTTGGTGATTGGCAACGGAACAGTAACGTCATAAAACGCACTTGGACGCTGGTTCAACAGGTTGATACTTTCCCATTTGGTGGGTTGTGTGCCATATTCAAAGTCAGTGTCGATCAGACTTTGTGGGGTAGAAACACGTTGTTTTGACACAGGATCCATGTAAGTTTCTGCAGGAATTACTTCCTGATAACTTTCTTCCACCATGATAGCAATCTTGTCAGTACTGGTCATGGCCGCTGTGTTGTAGGCCAACACAATTGTGGTAGTTTCTTGACCTGTTGTGGAGTTGACCGAAAGTGTATAACTGGTGGCCCCTAGACTGGGATCTGAAAAGTTGTAGATCACAGTGCCCGTGGTGGTGTTGGTGATCAGCAACAACTGTTGTTGTCTGATGTTTTTGCCGGTCACAACCAGAGTTTTTGTACTGGGTGTAAACGTGACAACTTCAATAATAACGTGCTTGGCCATTTGATTAATCTCCTAATGCTACTGTGGTAGCCGAATATGGGTATTTTCTTGTTTGTGCAACTGATGAATTATTTATTATGGTCAAGGTTACTTGACTGCCTGGGGCAGGAGCATTATAAATGATCACATTAGATGATGTGGAACTGGTCACAACCCGGTAACCAGGGTAACTGTCGTAGGGTGTGAGCCATGGATAAGTGAGCTGTCGTACATAGGGAGACAATCTTTGTCCGCTGACAACAACTTCTAGATTTTTGGAATCTGTAATATTGGCACTGGTAATATTGGCTTGATCATTTGTGAGTGGAAAAACTGCTTTTGCCCCATCAGTTTGATTGCTAACGTCTGCAAGTACCAAGGGCAGGACAGAAGTAATCACTTGCGCGGCGGTTACATTCCCGCCCACCGAAAGAGTGCTATCTACTGTAGCGTTACCGTAAACTCTTGTGCCTGATAATAATTTTGCCATATGGTATTTAGCTTGATCTATATGCCAAACTTGTTTCTGCTGGCGTTGAAATTTTGTAAGATTTCTGCGGCTGTTAGTGCTCGATTGTACATTCTCATGCCGCCAAACGTGGATTTGCTATAACCCAGATACCCGTTTGTGGTACCCGGGACAGCGGTGTATGCCCGGCCAACGCTGATATTGTTTTGAACCAATGCGTTAATTGCATAGGTATGACTGTTGTCCACTGTTCCTAACGCAACCCCGTTTCGGTAGCCTGCAAATGTATTGCCTGATCTGGTCACTGCCACTTGATACCAGGTGCCTTGATTGATTTGTGCCCCGGTTACACCTGCGGTCCAATACACAGGATTATAACCTACGGTTGTACCATCCCAAATAACATAAAGCAAATTCCCACCTTGACAAAAAAATCCCGAATGATATCCGGTATAAACTGCCAGAGCAGAGAACTGGTCGGTAACACTCACCCCAGATGGTTGTATGTCGTCAATACGGATCCAAAGTTCCCAGGTGTGGTCTGCATACAAAAAGTTTGCGCTGGTTAGGCTGCCTGTGCCGGTCATTTGTCCGCCACCACCTTGATACAGTGAGTTGGTACGTGTGAACTGGATCCAACTGGAATTTGTAGTGGCGTCGTAGTTGTTAGGATATGTAAACGTAAACACATTGGCAGGATTGTTAACATCGCTTAGTGTAGCGGCACTTGGTACAAAAGGACTCAAACTAGGATCCAAATCCAACAACAAGCCCGAACTTACATATGGTTGGTTGACTTCGTCATAGTTTGATACCACATAGTTTTGTCCTGTATTTGTGGTGCGTCCAGCAAAAGTTGGGGCCAGCAGGTTTGCTAACCCTGTTCCTTGATAAACACTTAAGGTTGACCCTGTTTCAATTTGGCCGCCCCATATATACATACCACTTGTGCCATCCCCTGTGTAGGAGGTGGTTGATCCATTATTGAGCCGCAGTATCATGGCCACAGTAGTGTTGGTACTGTTGAGTGTTACTCCATTCATGGAACAACGATACCATCCATTGCCAACTGAGGTAATAGTGGCCGATACAATTGTTGACCCAGATGTAGCGTATGCAGGGACTGCTGTTACCGCAGTCAAATCAAATGTGTATGCTACATATTTGTCATAGGTGGTCCAACTTTGTGCAACAAATTCAAGTTTGGTACGCCCAGCGGCTTTGGCGTATACTGAAAATGTATAAGGATTGGCCAAGTTAACTGCTTTGATTGATCCTAATGGTAGCCCGGATGTTGCGGTGCTATGCTCACCTGTGGCAACAGTCTCTCTCACAAAGTTACCAGTGCCGGTGCTGTCTGGAGCGGTAGTATTGTTGGCCAATAATGTAGCATTGGTTGAGCCCCACACAGAAGTTTGCGAGAGATCTTGTGAGTATCGTAATAGATTAATTAGGCTAGATGTGGTCTGTGTTGATGATAATTTTCCTTGGTAGATAGATGGGGTGCTACCAGATTCAAATTGAAAACCCCAGAAATACACACCGCTTGTTCCGTTGCCAACTGATGCTACACTATCATATGTGTATACTTGTGCTCTTATTGTTGTTTCTATACTGGTAGTTGCAGTGACAGATATTCTGTACCACCCATTGCCAACGTCTGTAACAATACCAGAAGGATTGGTAAATGTGCCGCTAACAACTGGTGCAGTTGTAACTGCCCCGGTGGATACGTTAACTATTGCAAAAACGTTATTGGCTGTGTTACTGTTGTCTCTAAAATATATCCTTACAGAATTAAACCCAGCAGGTTTGGCATACACACTAAAAGTATATGTATCTGGTACTGCTGATTTTGTATATTGCTGTCCTCTTGCACTACTATTAAGTGCTAGTCCATTGCCTAAAATTAATGTATCAGCGGTTAGTGTGTTGTCAGGTGCAATTGCAGAATTAGCAGTCACAGTCATAGTGCCAATAGTTGACCACACCTCATTGTCAAACTGTTCAGTGTAACTTAATAAATTAACAATCGTTGGAGTTGACGAATTGTATGTAACTTCGTCAAAGGTACCAGGTATCAACACAGATCCATCAGTTGTGGATTTTGATGCTGCCTGAGTGACTGTTAACACTCTGGTCGCAGTTGCTTGATTAGCCTGATACGCACTGATACAGTTGTTGAATTCCAACTGGGCACCCCAGATGTAGATTCCAGATGTGCCATCGCCAATAAAACTGGTACCTGGATTCATGAGGTATATGCGAACTGAATATGTGCCGGCTGATGCATAGGTATAGGTATTGGTTATTCTGTACCAACCGTTGGTGGATGCATTTAGAGTTGATGTGACCCCAGTATCATTAAAAATTAAGGCTTGTGTTGACAAGTTCCATTGAGTACCATTGTTGCCAGCATTTTGATAAACACCTACATTGGTAAGTTCAGCCGCTTTGACAAACACACTGAATGTGAATGTGCTGCCTTGTGTGATTGTAAAACTCTGTGAAACAGAATGAAACTGTGCAGAAACATCAGATGAGCAAACAAGTTTTTGAGCAGTATTGGTTCCATCAGGTGCTGTGGTTGTTGCACCAATTGTGGTCAAAGTTGTGGACCACGGTGCTGTGCCAAAAGACTGGCTATAAGTCAACAGATTGTTGTTGAATACCTGCGTAAGTTGCTTGATCTTGGTAATGTTTATGCCATTGGCCACATAGGTGCTTGGAGCGGATGCTTGCTCCAGTTGAGCGCCCCAGATATACACATATTCACCAACCACATTGTCATTGCTTTGCCCACGCACATACACACGGCAGTTCAACACACCAACGTTATTCAAAGTATTGATAGTCAAACTAACACGGTACCATCCGTTGGGTGCCGCGGTAAACGAACTGGCCACCACCACACCACCCGATGTTGTGCCAGTGACCATGGTTGGTGTTGGCCCCCAAGTCACAGTGGCAGTAATTTCATTATAAGGATTTGAATTATAAAAATCCACCAGCGTAGTGGGGCTGGTGCCCTGTTTCAAATAGATACTATAGGTAAAGTTGGTGTTATTAACAAGTACTGTAGGATGCTGATCAATAAAAGCAGTATTGTATGCACCGGGCCCTACTGTGCTGACCAGTATGCCGCCAGTCATGGTACCATTGGGTGCTAGAATCACGTTGTCACTTGCTGTAGCGGCATTTTGATAAAAAAGCCAACTGCCAACACCTGAGCCTGCTCGTGAGAAGTTTTGTGTGAATTTGAAATAGTTGGCAGGTATTCCTGTGGGTTGGTATGTGGTGGCGGTACTGCCCAGTTCCACTTGCACCCCCCATACTAACATTTGTTTGCCTGCATAATTTGTACCATCGTAGTTGCCTAGGCGAATTTGTGGATTAAATTTAATTACTGGTATTGGTGTTGTGGTGTTGTTGTAATATGATTGACCATTGGTCCAAGACGCCTGTAGAGATGGCACAGTAAATGTTGCGGTGCATCGATACCAGCCGTTGCCTGCATCTGTGACTGAAGATGATGTTATGGCAAATCCGTTAGCAACTATAGTACCAGTTTGTATGTTGACAATAGTGTAGAACCCGCTCCAACCGTCTTCTTGCACAAGACAAGCAACTGGTTGATTTACATATTTTAAGTAAACACTAAAAGTATAAACTTCGCCCGGTTGGGCTACTATACCTTGAAAACCTGCATAATAGTTTGTAAAGTTAGGATACAGTCCTGTTGCTGTGAACAAACTGGCAGTGAGTGTGCCATCTGGTGCCACTGCATCTGTTGCCACAGGACTACGACTGGCGCCGGCGGCAATCCAGTATCCTTGTGTTGAAAAGTCTTGACTGTTGGGGTATAGGTTTTTGCTGTCAGTCAGGCCTGATGGCGAGTATGTGACTTCGTCAAATGTGCCGGGAATATACAGCGCACCCGAACTGGTTAGTCTAGGTCCTTGTGCCATTTTACAAGAACACCATGTCTACGCTTGAAGTGGCCGAATTAAAGAACTGGTACGATTTGGCCACTGATGTTGTGTTTGCATAAACCAAGTTGTTGGATGTCTGAATGTTGCCCAGGGCACTCACAATACCGGATGCGGCAACGTTGGCTGCGGTAGTGATATTGCCAGTTGCACTGATTGATCCAGTGGTTAAGATGTTACCACTAGTAACATACACATTGCCCAAAACATCAAGTGCGTTGCCTGCTGACGCGACGCCGATGCCAACATTACCGGCAAAATAGTTGTTGGCTGTGCCTGAAAAATATGCACCCCAGCGACCGGTACCACGATTAACAGAAGATCTAAATCCGAAGGCGTTAACAGCATTGGCTACTGCGTTGTTAGGATCTTGTACAGTATAACCACTCCAACTGTTGATAACAGGTGCAGAGCCTGCTGTAAAAGTCGGAGTAGCAACAAAAGAACCATACCAGTTTGTGATGTTTGCGTTGCCGGCCGCGCCGTTATCCAACCGCAAAAACTCATTGTACATACTGCCAATGTTGCCTGAATATGTTTGTATTGTGGGCAAGAATAACAGGCCATACCAAGCGGATAAATCACCTTGTGGAGTCAAAGAATGTTGGCCGTTCATCAAGTAACCAGATGAGCCAGAAGGATTACTGTTACCTGTTAGGTTCAACAATGCACCAGTTGTACTACTGCTTCTTCCGGTGGCCGC
>Ga0114959_10002731_pt1 | contig 14244 bp, 5 predicted proteins | sample C_130625_EF_Meta_FD_87317 | JGI IMG/M metagenome (GOLD analysis project Ga0114959, IMG submission 87317) | Freshwater microbial communities from Lake Croche, Canada to study carbon cycling - C_130625_EF_MetaG | ecosystem: Environmental > Aquatic > Freshwater > Lake | place: Lake Croche, Canada...
ACTCTTACAGGTGGCTTAACTTCATATTTGAGCAACAGTGGTTTGTTTAGTAATGTAGGTGCCGCTACATTTAATAGCAATGTTACAATATATGAAAACTTTACTTCCATAGCAACGCCATCAACAGCAAACTCATATCCTTTATTAACATTAAATATCCAAACGGCAGGTTTAGGAACTACACTAGCACCTATTATTTCATTAGTTGGGGGATATGGTGCTTCAATCGCTGGTGGAATTACTCAAACTGTTGGACCAGTTCTATCATTAGGAACTATTGCTGGAAATGGTCAACCCACTGTCGAAGGATATCGTATGACAGGGAGTAATAGTGTTTTTTACGGAAATCTAACAGTTGGCACTCCAGCAGCGGCAAATACAATTACTGTTCAAACAAATGGAACAATTACAGTTCCAACTGGCAGTGGAGGGCTTGGAACTGCGGCATATGTACTTTTGAATACAGTAAATAATTGTTTATATCTAGGAGGTGATTATGTTGCTATACAACCTGTTGGAAATATAACTTTTTACAGAGACTTCTATACAAGTTGGCCAGCTACTTTTTTCAGTACTGTAAATATATCTGGTAGATTAAGTAATAGTGGAGTAACCATATTTAATAGCACAGTTACTCTTACAGGTGGCTTAACTTCATATTTGAGCAACAGTGGCTTGTTTAGTAACGCAGGAATCACACGATTCGCAAGTAATGTTTATCTAACAGGTGGAACAACTACAAGTGGGCTTTCTATTAATAATACAAGTAATATTAACTATCTTCAAATACATGGTGATACAGCAACTTCCCAATCAACTGCTCCTGATGGAGGCACAAACTTTCCTCTTGTAATCACATCACCAAAAACTGGCGGTTCTATTTATGCGATGGCATTAGGGGTTGATTATACAACTGGGTTTGGTTTTATAAATGTAGCAGGTGCTGGCGCCACACAACCGATTCTGTTAAATTCACGAGGTGGAAATGTTGGTGTAAATAGCACAAATCCATCTTATGGCCTAGATGTGAATGGCACATTCCGTGCTGTAAATGCTGCTACATTTAATAGTAACGTAACTCTTACAGGTGGAGCAAGTTCCTACCTTAGTAACTCAGGAAACTTGAGTAATGCTGGTTTAGCCACTTTTTATAGCAACGTTCAAATAATACAAACAGGTGCATCTGTTGCGCCATACTTATCTATGTCAAACTATACATATGGTTCGTTTGTGCTCGGTATGGCTGGAGGTTCAGGTCAATATGCTTTAAATACACTGGCAGGTGATGTGATTCTCTGTGCTTCTAACTCAGGAAATACTACAGAGCGTATGTTTATTACAAATAATTCATGTAATAATTTAGTTTTATCCAATGGTTATGTGGGTGTAAACTGTAACTCACCTGCGTATACTCTTGATGTAAACGGCATAGCACGTTCAGCTATTCCTGTCTCTTCCATTACAGGCACTTATGCGACCTTTGGTGCGAACTCATTCGGTATTTATTACTATATTACAAACTCAGCATTTTCCAATATAGCCCTCTACAATACATCAGGCGGTGCGACAGGAACAGGTGGTACAGCGCCTCCAGTTGGAACAGGTTGGTATATAACACTTCGAAATAACACTGGCTCTTATTTATCAATAACAGTCAACGGCTTACTTACATCAACACCTGCCTCACCATTCGTCATCCCTCCGTCAAATGCGACGACTCTTGTCTATGATAGTTCAGTCAGCTCCTATATCTTCTTCTGAGTCCTAAACAGAATCTTAACATATGAGTAGATGCCAGGGCCGCATACACATTCAAAAAATATCTCAGGTTTCGATCCAACGTCGATTCCAGGATGTCAGCTCTGGTTGGATGCTGCTGATTCTTCAAGTGTAACTGGAACAACAGCTGTAAGGGGATGGAGAGATAAAAGTGGTAATGCACGAAATCTTACTGTTGGCTCAGGAACAACGAGTTATGCAAGTAATACAATTACACTTGCTAGTTCATATATGATTGTTACAAGTGCAGTTGACCTTACAAATTTTACTTTTTTTATTGTTTCAAGGTCAAACGGAGCAATATATAATCAAACTGTATTTGGTGCTAGGCCAAATACAAGTGCTGTTTATAATAGCACGGATGGATTTGGATTTTATATGGATAATCAGAATGCTATCCGTTTATATGGAACAACTGCGTCAGGTTCAACGCTATTAAGTTTCTCAGCGACAACAAGTGTGGCTAATGTATTTTCATTTCAGTCAGATTCAACTATAATAAATGGATGGTTAAATGGAACTTCATTAACTCCAGCAAATTCACTTGGTACAAGAACAAATACTGCACAGGGTTTTGCAATAGGTGCAGAGTGGCAAGGATCTGGTTATGGAAATATTATATCAACTGCATCAATTAATGAAATTATTGTGTATAATACTACACTTTCTACTTCTCAGCGTCAAGCAATTGAAGGGTATCTTGCATGGAAGTGGGGCATTGTAAGTATATCGAGTCGAAATCTTGTTGTTGGACATCCTTTTTATTATAACAGAGTTTTTTCACGCGGGTTTCAACCAGTTGATATTCCTAATTGTATTATGTGGCTAGATGGTAAAGATACTAGCACAATGACACCTTCAAATCCCTCATCTGGAACATCAATAACTGCGTGGAGAGATAAAAGTTCAAATAGTGTTAGTTATATTAACGGAGGTGCGGGCGTAATACCAAACTATTCAGCATATACTCTTGCTGCGCCAACATATGCTTCAGCTGGAGGAATATTATTTAATCCATCATTATCTGGTACATTTACAAATGGAACTACACAAGGATTTGTTGCAGTAGGTGGATTTTCACTAAATATCACAGGATTTACTGCTATTGTTATTGCTCGGGCGAATGGCACCACAATATCATCTTATAATTCATATTTTAGTTGGAGTTCAGCACCTGAGTTTCTTGACTTTGATGCAAATGGTTCAGCCACATATACAAGTATAGGCACTGACTCAGGTGGTCTTTCTGGCGATTATCAAACAAACTATACTTTAACAAATGCCGTTACAATTCAATGTTTACAAGGTACAACAACAGGGGCTTCTACATATATAAATGGTAGTGTAACTGCATATTCTTCAAGATCTTGGTCATATGCACAAACAAATACATCAGTTTCTACTGATGTATGGATAGGAAATCAAGCACCAGGCAATCGCACTTTTTCTGGAACAATCTATGAATTAATTTTATTTGATACTATTCTATCACTTGCTCAGCGACAACAAGTAGAAGGCTATCTTGCTTGGAAATGGGGTATACGAACCTCATTACCAGCTACTCATCCTTTTTATACATATCCGCCGTCATCTGTACTCCCCTTTACTCCTACAAGTATTCTCGGTTGCCAGTTATGGTTAGATGCAACACAAGATACAAGTGCAAATAATGCTACAATAACTACAATTCCTGATCGTTCAGGAATTGGCTCCGATTTAACAGCAATAGGAACGATAAACTTTTATCAAAACTATCGTAATGGAAATCCTGTTTATTATTTTGGAGGGACTCGCGCAAGTAATGCAAATTTTAACTGGGGTACTAGTTTTACACATATTGTCGTAAGTTCAAGTGGATCTGGAGGTTGGTTAAATTCAGCAGGCACACTTACTACATATATTGGTCTAGGAAATTGGGCATTAGTAAACGTAAATTCTTCAGTTAGTTTTGAAGACCCTGGTTCAATAACAACTTGGAATATAAGTGGAAGTGTTACAACTGGTGTAAATGCAAATGGATTACCATATGTAACACTTCCTGTATCTACTAGTTCAGGGAGTGCCACGAGTACCTACACTACACCAATTAATTCGGCAAGACAAACATCCTTTTCAATTGTATTGCCTTCAACTGCTGGACTGTATAGTTATTTTGGTCTCACAAATGGAACTACAACACTTCAATTTTTACTGAATACATCAGGTGGTGTTCCTTCACAAATTTATTTCTTTTTTGGAGGTAATCCTACATTAAATGTATCTGCTGGGAGTACAGTTTTATGTACTGTAACAAGTACTTCTCTGTATATGATCGTATATCCATCAGGAAGTAATGTAACTGTATCTTGGACAAACTCAGGTTCTGCGGAATATTATATGTTTTTTAATGTTCTTGGAAATGGTGCTAATGCAAATACAACAACCTATTATAATATACAATTTGACCCAGCGCAAGGTTCTTCAGTCCTTCCAAAAACTACTGGCTTAGCAAATGCGTGGAATATAACAAGTGTAGGCTATACCTCAGGATCAACAACACTCACTAATTATGCTGTTAACGGAATATCTCGCACTTCATGGACATCTACAGCATATTCGGGTATAACACCGATTCTGCCGCTCTATATTAATGGTAGTTCAACAGGAGCCTATGATTCAACTTATTATGGAGAAATTATTCATTATAATATAGCATTGACGACAAACCAGCGTCAGCAAGTTGAAGGTTATCTTGCTGCAAAATGGGGTATTTCACTTCCAAGTACTCATCCATATAAATTATTTATACCTACACAGTTTACACCAGTTAATACTATAGCAACTGGGGGCACAATAACAATAACCCCCTCTATAAAATACCATACATTTACTAGTTCAGGTAGTTTTGTTTTAACATCTGGAATAAAAACAATATACTATCTCATTGTTGGTGGTGGCGGCGGTGGTGGAGATCGTCACGGAGGGGGTGGAGGCGCAGGGGGTGTAGTAAGTGGCGCATTTACTCCAACAGCAACAACATATACAGTGACTGTGGGCGCAGGAGGAACACATGGTGCTACAACAGAAGGTGGACAAACACAATATGGTAGTCCAGCGGGCGCTGGATTAAAAGGTGGAAATTCATCAATCTCATCAGTTGCAACAGCAAATGGAGGAGGTGGTGGTGGAACCTATGACGGCAATCCATCAGATACATCTCTTGGTTCGGGTGGAGGAGGTGGTGGTAACTACTTTGCGGGTGTTGCTGGAACATCAGGTCAAGGAACTTCAGGTGGTTCAGGACAACAGCCTGCTGGAGGTGGTGGAGGTGGAGCAGGTGGAGCAGGGTCAAATGCAAATTCTGGAAATGGCGGAAATGGTGTCTCTACATTTAGCACACATCTGCTTGCTGTTGGATATGGAACATCGTTTGCAACCTCATGGGTATTAGGTAATGCAACTTATTACATAGCAGCCCCATCTACTTATCTACAAAGTCCTATTGTGGGTGGTGTAGCATATATTGCAGCTGGTGGTGGTGGTGCGAGTTATACAGCTGGAGTTACACAGCCTGGTGGCTATGGAGGTGGCGGTAGAGGTGACTGGGATGATGAAAATGGTCTTTCAGGTGGTACTGAAAATACTGGAAGTGGGGGTGGAGGTTCTCGTTCTTATACTGGTGCTGGCTCGGTTGGACGTAATGGTGGCGCAGGTCTTGTCCTCATTTGGTATTCTAACTAATCATGCCCTACTCACATGTAATGTAATCGTATTTGCCCCATCATGCGAAAATGTAAATAGCATTCCTTTTGTTAGTGCCTCTAGACCCTGTAGCCATGTCGCAATCGGTGTAGCGAGTAACCATTCAAAATAGAAAGTGAGCGCTCTTGATACACCATCACTACACATAGCAGGTGGACTTAGATTCAACGTAGCAACAATATAGCCTCCAGGAAATCCTGCTCCCGCCCACCGATACAGCGTCGGTTTTAGACTTTCCATCGAGAGTGTAGTGAAAGATACAACCGCGTTACGATCTGTTGACTCCTTTGCTGAGACAGCCTCATGCGAGTTTAGTAGATCATCAATCGATAAAATGTTGCTTACATTTCCACCAGAAAGATCGGGTGTCGCCATGTTATATATAAAACCAGGATTTGTTACACCCGATAGATCATTTACGACTGTAGACAGATTTGGAATATTTCCAGATACATCCACTTGAATCGTGCTTAAATAAAAGCTGCTACTGCTGATTCCTGAAAGATCGTATGCGATCGTAGAGAGTGACATTCTACAGAACAGCGCATAAAAATTTGAACTTATATAGCCGCATACCAAAGGCACCAACGTTAGTATGAACCCCGTCAACAATCAGATCAATATGAACATTCACAATCTGAACATGAATAACATGAACAACCCTCGTCGTAACTACACCTACGCTGAGCTTCTTGGAATCAATCTCGCCGTTGATGAGATCATCCGCGTCTTTACAGAGCTCCACGGACATGTTCCCAACTATCTTTATGCTCGTGTTGGAATCTTCCGTGCCGTTGCCGAAGGTCTCTCCTATCTACAGCTCCTCCGCAATGAAGGCCATTCGCTCTTTCATATTCTGGAGTCACCTAATCTCGTCCGCGAGACGTCTCATCGCTGCTGGCACGCTGCACAGCCGAATCCGCCTGCTAACTATGTGAATCGTCCGTATGAGGCTCTTGAGTTCGAGGAGCAGATTATCTTCATTAACTTGGTCATGATTCTGATCCGCTTCCTAATGCGCGACGATCATGCGGTTCCTCTATAAAATCTCCAGATCCGCCCATCCTTCAGGTCTTCCTTTGGCGTATAAGGCACTCAGTGCTTCTACAACTTTTTCATGTGTCGGATCCAGGATCGGCGGACCCACCCACGTCACCACAGGTGGTGTCAAAGGAGCTGAGAGCAATGTAAACCAGTTCACTATTGACTCTGTTGTCGGAACAGGAATCGAGATTCCAAACCAGTTTTTGAGTCCGCGCTGACCAAAATCCATCCATGGTCCTCGCAATGGAGGAAATAGTTCATTTTCACCGAAGGTCAACACAGGAATAATAGGGACCTGAAGGTCGCGCGCGATCCGTAAGAAACCTTTGCGTTTTTTCAGAACAAGTCGCATACGGTTCACAGCTGTTAACTGGAGTTCTTGGATTCCACCCGTTAATAAAGCAACAGACTCTCCACGCTCGAGCGCGGCACGAATCGTGCTCTCGGTTGCCTGAATCGTCCCGTAGGATTCCATGAGTTCTCGAACAATCGGAATCTTAAAAAAAATACTATGAAGTGCTATACGAACAGGTCTGTCTGCCGGCCACGCAGTGGCTCCAGCTGCCCAATGAAGAAATGGAGCCATTGAAAAGAGTCCATGTGGGTGCGCAATATAGAGCACAGGTCCCTTTGGTGCCTCACCGCGCACTTGAAACGTGGCTGCGAGATTCTTTTGAAATTGTGTTTTCTGTTTTTCAGCAACTCCCCATACAACAGCGAGATATCCCTCATCTTTTAACCATGTCCATAGATACCAGACACCGATCGCCGCCGCAATCACTACACTTCCAACAAAAAAGGCAACTAAAATTCCTACAAGAATAGATAATATTATTACGGCCACTGTTAGTGGCCATAATAAATACATCGCATTTAGTGTATCATTAATCATCTCCTACGATAGTCCATCTCTTTTTCAAGAAACTTGACCCGCGCGCTCAGATTTTTCACTGCCTCAATCAGCACAGGAACAATCTTATGATAGGAAACAGTTAGTTCTCCTGAACTTCCTGTAAGAATCGCTTCAGGTAGGACAGCTTGAACCTCTTGCGCAATCACTCCCACATCATTTACTCCACTGCCGTTCCATTTGAATCGCACACCGCGTATGCCTTCAAGAATATCATCAGCGCCCAGAAGTGTCTGTATAGTAGATTTCAAGCGGCGATCGGACACTGTTAGGAAGTTTGCCGCTGTCACATTACCTGTTACAAATAACGAGCCACTGATATCGACCGCATGCCCTGATGCTACAGAACTTATTCCTAGGCCGATTCCTACACCTCCATACGGATAGTAGATATTGCTACTTTGATATTGCCACGGAGATACATAAGAACCTTGTGCTGTTGAAATAGAACCTCCAGGCCCTTGAATCACATCGACTCCAAAACAACGGATTTTCCCTGCGATGTCTAACGGATAGGAAGGTGATACTACACCAATCCCTACATTTCCGTCACCATAGAACAGATTTTTACCATTCTTGCCCCAGTAGAAGTCAGGGGCACCCGAACCATTCATGATGACTCCATTCTTATAGACATATCCACTAATATCAATATCACCTTGAACTTGAAGTTTCCATCCAGTTCCAGGTGTATATCCTCCTTGACTGAGAACAGCTGTTGTGCTTGTGCCTATGCCGAGCCCAAAGGGAGCAGTATGACTCCGAAGTCCTTGAGAAAATATAATACCGCTCACATCAAGATATCTAGACACAGTGGAATACGGTCCATATCCAATCATGAGACCTCCTCGTATCGTAGACAACACGGCGAAGTCAAGAGTGCTCGCTGCCCTAAACGCAGTGCTACTAATCGGAATCAGCCCCTGTGTGCTGATTAGTCCGCCTATAGAAGTAGAAAAGGCACTTCCTACAGATGTACTCAATGAAGCAACTTGTAAGGTTGTTCCAAGCACGGACCCTACTGAAAGAGCATTGCTGGCAATCGCAATATATGAAGATACCGTGCTCGTATTCTGTGCCAGTAGTGAAGCATCATAAATCGCAATGTTTGTATACAAGCTGGAAATCGCAGACTGAGCAGCGCCAGCATTCACTAGTGTCTGTGCCTCAAATACATCGAGCTGTCCAGGCCCAGAACCTACATGGTTCGCGGCTATGTTGGTAACGAGAGAACCATCACCCGAGAATCCTCCGTAGAATGTCGTGGCAAAACTGTTTCCGCCTACATAGATATTTCCTGAGTTACTTTGTGATCCTGCGACCTGAAGAGTATAAGTAGGGTTCGTAGTTCCAATACCGACATTGCCATTGTCTAACATCCGAGCCACTTCATTCGTTCCATTCGATCCGTAAAAGATAAGAGGTGATCGTCCATAGAATCCTGTTCCGCCTATGAGACCATTTACATCAAGACGATAACCTCCATACGGTGCTCGCAAACCAAATGCGGCCCCACCGCTACTGATTCGGGCCACTTCAGATCCACGAACAGTTCCATGAATCGAGGAGGTTCCTGATGAAATGGACCACGCCTGACCCACACTATCAAAGAGAGTTTTTGGTGTTCCCCAGGTAACTTGTCCATTATTATCTGCTGCCTGTAGGAAATAGCTTGGAGTTGCCGCTAATGTGCTGATAAAGACAGAACCTCGTATAACTGTGTCACCGTTTACATCGAGTTTCGCAGCAGGAGCAGATGTCCCTAATCCAACATTACCCGAAGCAATGACCCGTGCAGTTTCACTTCCATTATTTACAAATCGAATGGAGTTATCGCCTGTGAGTGTCGTAAGACTTGTCGTTCCACTGGCAATCTGATTTCCGATTACATAACTTGATACGTTAGCAGTAACGGTTGAGAAACCAATATTACCGAGTGAATCGAGAACATAGAGAAGACTTCCTACAGCCGGTGATCCACCACGGATTCGAAGACCTCCGCCAATGACAGTTACATCATTCGAACTCGCAAGATCAGCATTTCCACTTTGTGCCGGGCTACCAAAGTAGAGGTTACGTCGCGGATCAATGGCTAGACCAGAACCTACATAGAATCCACTACTGCTGACAAACGCCTTTGTTCCTATACCTTGTGATAATGTGCTCTGCCATGACCAAACACCTGTGCCACTTACATCGATCGCGGTCAATACTTTTCCTGAACTGGCCCCTAGTTTTGCTCCGCCGAACTTCACATTATCTGCCACCAATGTTGCCGAGGAGATCCAAAAACGATTTCCTGTGCCGCTTACGTCATAGTAAAGAGCTTGTCCAGCTCCATTGAAGGAAAATACATTTCGTCCTCCAACATTGAATCCTATCGCAATACTACTTGCGCTCGTTGTTGAAAATAGATTGATAGCTGTGGTCCCGGAACTGAAAGAACCAGAAGCACCAATACCTCCACCGAAGGAGACAGCTACACCATTTGAATAGAGACCACTATTACTAAGATTTAGATCATCAAGCACATTAATGGGTGCCGTATCAAACTTACTGATTGTATTTGCGTAGATTCTTTTCTGTGAAAAGTTCACCATTGATTCAAGATTTGTAACCGCATTACTAATGACTGTTGTCGCGTCAAGACCTGTTGCGCTTGTCACAATACCGTTTAACTGATTTAAATTCACAAGATATGGACTTGGCGGATAGCCGGCAATACCTCCGCCGCTATTCATCTGACCCGACCACAGTAAATTATGTTCGTCTCACACCGCTCACCCGTCTAAACAGATTTTCTGGTATTAAGAAAACCGGGACACAAGTAGCCAAGGATGGATGCGAATCGTACACAACAAGTCTTTTATCAGCCGTATGTTTCGGATTCAGAAGATGATACGGAAACGAGTGTTTCCTCTAGATCATCTTCAGGTTCATCGAGTCCATCGGTTACAGCACAGGCAGCATCGCATCCAACAACAACTAAAAAGTTTAACAAAGTCACTTACAGTTCTTTTGAAACTGGGGATCTAAAGAAAGATATTTCTGGCACATCATTTGATTCTAGTATCTTTATTACAGGGGCTAATACAGACTCAGCAGGGACAAAGTTTGAAGTTCTGCCTGGCACATATACAAGTATTCTCGCAATTTCAAGCACTGATCGTGACCGTAATGTCTATAACCAGCCGACTTTATTAACGATCCGTCTTCCTAAAACATACAGAAATGTGAGTGGATTTCAAATTACGCAAATGAAACTTTTATCTTCATTTTTATATTTTCGTGCGGACAAACAGAATCTTAGTCTTTCGATTCAGGAACAAGGGCGCACGATCATAAGTGGAGGCGCGACAGTTGATAATATTATTAAAGTAACTATTCGTGAAGGGACTTATGATATTACATCACTGCTAGCGGAACTCAAGCTTCAGTTGAATCGCACACCGCTTTTCTTCTATTTTCCAAATGGATTCAGCGATTTTATTGTGCTATTTACAGCGGCAGGCGATTTAAGTGTAAACTTTAATCAACCTGGTGATACTTTTTATAATACGTTAAAGGATCAGTTTATTTCAAATCCAACAATGAATCAGATTGTAACCACTTATTTCTCATCACAACTCGCAGGACTATCCACTTATACTCTTTCACAAGTAAAGGTTGCCTACTATTACCCTGTTCTGTTTGAAATGATCTTAGATCCTGACTATGTTGGTGTTCTTGATCTTAATATTGTAACTTCGACACTTTTATCGGGAGAAACAGTTACTTCGCGGATTATCTACACATTTCAAGGTCTAAATGATACTGTGATTCAAGAGGTGATTAATATTAATCTATTGAAAACTACTGCCGCAGGCGTAAGTATATTAGATAATTATCGTGATCATCATACATTTCTATATACACTTGTAAATGAGTATACATGTTCCTATGAAACGAACAATAATCGTATTAATATCGCAACAAATGGTCTAAATACGTCACTTTCAAATCTGATCAGTCTACAAACAACACAATTTCTTGCTAACGAGTTAAATCTATTAAACTATACTACAGCTGGATATTCTAATCTGTTAAATTCAAATACGAGCTTGACAGCTGTTACAACACAAATGTATAACTTACTTCAAGAAAACTTCGCAAAATATTTCGCAGTAAACTTTGGCACCTATGCGCCTTCTTTCTATGCGAATGCGTCAAACTCTTTATTTATTCAAAACGGTATAGGGGCGGTTGGTGTTACAAGTAACTATAGTCTATCTTTACTTCAATCAAATGTTGAACCGATTACATCTTCTGTTCAAAGTCTTCGAAGCTCACCTGGATATTGGCCACAACTTAAATCGACCACTACAGATTCATCTTCAAATATTATTTTTATTGGAAGCGGCATGAGCACACGTTCTCAAGATATTAGCGCTGATATCTTGAATGTTCCGTATAATGTACAGTCCAGTAACTTTACTTTATCTGCGATTACAGATATTTGTGGAAACTTTGCTCTCAGTCAAACGAATACTCGCATGATAGATAACTCAGGTAATATTTATATTAATCCTACATTTCAAGCGGGTGATTGTGTAACACCTATTCATAACGGAAAGTATACAGTTTTTCGTTTCCGCTCGTTTGTGCGTCAGACTCTTCAAGTAGAAACATTGCCGATACCATATTACTATAGATATCCTACAATCAATCTGAAGCAGTTCTTGAATCCTATTCCTCAGTATTTTAATCAATCGTATCAGTTTGTTGATTCACCACTTCTTACACGCACTGATATTTCTTCTGTTGCCTTAACTTTTGCACAATCATATACAACTGGTGCTACCTACTCCTATCAGTATACATCTTATACACTTACCGTGCGAACTCCTGTTCGCTATTTTAAGTTAACACCGCCCTCACCTACATCTCGTGTAAACCCATATCCTACTCTAACAGATGCCAGTGGTTACAAATATCCTCTTAATATAAGAGTTGCCGCAAATACACAAACAAATGAAGCATTTACATCACCACTCAATATATTTTTATATCAAGATCAAGGTGCTTTTTTTGCGGATGTAAGTGGGTATCGTAATGAAAATCCTTATTTATATAAAGCAACGTATGCGGCCACCACAGATATGTCAGGTATCACGTTCTCTATTAACGCAGTGGCTGGTGTAAACTACTATCTGATTGTTCGTTCGACAAATATCAGTTTTCAGAATACACGCTTTCAGGTGTTTGCGTGGTTTCCATCTGGTATTCAAACTCGTATAGCAAAATATCAATTCATACAGACAATCAATCCAAATACAGCTCCAACCTTGAGTTTTCCTGTTACTGCCGATTCTACATACAACTTGATCTATGCGAATGAATATGACACTGATTTTATTCGTCTTCCAACAAGTTCCGCATTTATAGGAAATGACCCTTCATCTGCCGCATTCAATAAGTATCTACCAGTTACAGAAGTTCCTCTTGGTTATGATACGGCTGGTGTAAGCACAGATTTAACAGACTATAAAGGATTTCAGTCAAATATCAATGGAAACGTACCATTTTCAGCATTTCGTGTAGATCCTATAAATCAGTTTACGTTCCAAAATGTCAATGGATATAATACTGTTACATCGAACTATTTTCCAATAGGAACATCAAACTCTATTTTATATCCTCTTTCAAATGCTCCTTATAAAATCAAAACTGTTTCATCTCGTCAGTATAAAATAGTTCACTGGTATGATACACATTATGTAGCCCCGCAAATCGATCAAAATGCTATTCCTGATAGCTCATTTGCTGCGAGTGCGCAGGTATTTGACTTATCCTATGGCCAGTTAAATGGATATTCATATGATGCGACTACAAATGCTCTTCAGTTTGATAATGGTATTGTAGGGTTTGCTTTCTTACCAAGTCAAGGTGTCTGGGCAGTGAACTCAATCACAGTTAAATCAGCATATATCGAGCAGTCTGGAGTTACAGGAAACTTTACAGACCCTAATAAGTCAATAAAATATTTAGGTATTTTTCAATCTTCTTATGTAAGTGGTAGTTCGTTTTCAAATGTATCTCTCTCGAATGCTATCCAGCGTCTTATACCAACAACTTCGCCTGTCGTCTATACAAGATCAAATATAGCGAAGTATAGTGGATTTGATCCAACTGGAGGATCTTATTTTACTTATGTAAATGACCCAAGTTTTACTGTGACAACTACACAAACAATCTCAGGATATACATCTTCCTACAGATATTATTTTAACTCAAACAACTACTATTCAGTAATAGCATTCGACGCGGCTAGCAATATTATACCTTTTTACACAATGATGGGATCTTATGTTCCTTATCCAGTTGTGTCATATCCAGTTCCTACAACATCATATACATCACCTACAGGAATAGTTACAGATCCAGCAGGTCGTGGATTTTATTATCCGACATCAAATGCGATTTATAACTCAAACTATTATCCTGCTAATTCAAATATCTATCAGTCTCAATATGAACAAAGTATTCCTATTCAAACTTCACTTCTACATACAAAACTGAATCCTGATCCTACAACGGACTTAAATGGATATTATTACTACGCGACAAATACACAGGTTACACCACTTACTACAAATCAGACTCGTGCCTGGAGAGGCGTTGATGGTGCGATGTGTGTGTTTATAAAAGGCCCTTATTTCTTTTATATCGATAATGTTCTCCAGGGAGGCGGAACAAATCTTTATGTGAACTCAAATCTCAGTATAGCGACA
>Ga0114959_10002733_pt1 | contig 14238 bp, 17 predicted proteins | sample C_130625_EF_Meta_FD_87317 | JGI IMG/M metagenome (GOLD analysis project Ga0114959, IMG submission 87317) | Freshwater microbial communities from Lake Croche, Canada to study carbon cycling - C_130625_EF_MetaG | ecosystem: Environmental > Aquatic > Freshwater > Lake | place: Lake Croche, Canada...
CTTCTTTTTCTTCTTCTTGTCTTTGTTGATTATAAGCAGAAACATCATCAATAGTTTCATTTGGATCAATTTCCAATTGATAGTTATCTATTGAATAGAATTCTGAGTCATATTGATTTAAATAGTAGTCTTTTAAAGACTTGTATTTTTTCTTCCAATTATCCATCTATATAAATATATAGTCATTTTTTGAAAATTGCCTTATCTTAAGATTATTTTCCAATACTATTTTATGTTTATGGAGGGATTTAATATGCCAGCTGTTAGCAAAGAGCTTTTGAAAAAATTGTATATGGATTTGCGTAATGAGCGCAAACATATGATGTTTTATTTGACCAATGCAAGTACAGTACAAGGATTAGATTCAATAGAAGTTGAAGAAATTTTCACGGAAGAAGCTGCTGAAGAAATGAAGCATGTAAAGGAATTTCAAGATATGATTGTTGGTGTTGGCGGGACTTTGCTTGATAATGATGCAAAAGGTTTTGAACCATTTGATGTTAATCTTAATACTGAGTATGCTTTGAAATATGCATTACATATGGAAGAAGAAGTTGTAGAGAATTATGTGACTAGAATTAGTGAAATTGAAAAAGAAGAAGATCCAGTTACTAGGAAGTGGTTAGAAGTTTTTTATGAAAAACAAATAGAAAAAAGTCGCAGCGATGTAGATAGATATAAGAGACTATTAAGCTATTGAGGAAAAAACTATGCCTTTTTTCATGAATGTTTACGATTTTGAATTTCGTGGTAGTTTGTTATCTGCTGATAGACAATATCAGCAGACGTTCAAAATTAAAGCGAATACTAACAGATCAGATTATATTCTTAGTGGAAACACTGAGCCATATGATTTTTCATCTGAAACTGATTTGACAATATCTTTTTGTTATGATGTTGAACAAGTCAATTATGCGAATGTTACTGTTGATATATCTGGTAGTACTGCTTCTGCAACTACTGCTGCTGAAGTTGTAACTGCATTAAATGCCGACAATTTATTTTCCACATTCTTTACAGCATCTGTTTTCAAGACAAACATTATTGGTGTAACTGGCAATAAAGTTCTTATCAAGTCTAAGAAGCCGAAGTCTAATTTCAAGGCGCATGTTGTAAATTCAAGTGCAGAAGGGTTTATTCAATTCAATAAATTTGCACCAATTCAAGAATTACCAACTTATTTTGAAAGATATGATATTGCTAAAAGATTTGATTTTACTGATCTTGGATCAGAAAGAATTGTATTGTTGGATACAAGCAATACAATTGAAGCTGATTACATAGATGCTGCTGGATTTAATTCATCTTCCCCAAGTCCTGATTGGCAGCTTCTTAAGGGATGCAATGATCAGTATATGTTCACCAAGAAGGTTTATACAAGCGGACTTATTTCTGCCGAAATAAAATATCCTGCTGGCGCTTCTGAAGGTGACGCTGCATTCAAGACTACCTATCAATATACTGGCTCAAGCTTAATTGGAATATGTCAGATTCCACATATTATTGCAAGTGGCGATTTGATTACGCCTCCCTAATTGATGCCCCACTTCTCTCTTAGTCTTTTAATTTCTTTGTCTTCTTCTTTTTTAGCTTGAGATTGCAGCAATTCTTCTTGACTTGCTGCAATATTTTTAATTTTAATTTCAGCTTTTTTATAAAGCTGATTTATTTTATCTTCCCATTCATTCAATGGGTTATAAGAAATTAATTCTCCGTCACATTCTTCATAAACAGTTCTGTTTTGCCAAATAACTTTTAAACTACCATAATTTTCTTTATAAAGGATTTCAAGAGAAAATCCCATTCTTAGACCATCAAAGTGATATCCAATTATAGTACTTGTATGATTTATATCAAATTCTCTTACTTTTTCTTCAAGGTAATCGTCATTCATGAAGTCTAAAGTGCTATTTGGAAAATTATCTTGTATTATTTCTGAGCCAAGCGATTTAACAATTGTGTGTAATATACTAGATTGACCGAAGAAGTCTTTTTGGACAGCTTCAGCGAGTCTCAACTCAATGATTTTTTCTTCTATGCTTCTCACATATATAATTAAGTAATAGCAACATTTTTTTCAAGGAGCTATCATGGCAAGAAAGAAAAAATTAATAAATCAAGTTCCAGCTAAAATAGCAAAGCAAACAATCAAGTATTATTTGAACGATCCTACAACACCAGATTTGACAGAAACAGTAACCTTTACACCAAGTACTTTGTTTAACGTGGTTGGTTATACAGCGCCAAATGAAAACTTTACCACTACTGGTGGTTTAGCTTCAAATGTAAATGGCGTATTAAATTTCGCCATGAATAATTTTTACAATTCTTATTCACCAAATAAAATAGCAAATTGGTCTAAGGTGAAAACCTTATCGGTCTATCCAAGTGCTGGACAGATGGCTAACGCTTATTATGATAGAACTAATCTTAAATTCTTTTGGTTTATGGGATCTGGCAAGAAAATATTTACTGCATTGTCTGCTGAGATTGTCACACATGAATTAGGTCATGCAGTTTTAGATTATAATAGACCAGACTTTTGGTCTGTTGGCAGTATGGAAATTTGGGCTTTTCACGAAGCTTTTGGTGATGTATTTGCTTTCTTGGCATCATTACATCATGATACTATGATAAATTTTATGTTATCAGAAACAAAAGGAGATCTTTTCCAAAGTAGTATTGTTTCTAAATTGGCAGAACAATTTGGAAATGGCTTAGGTATGAATGGTTATTTGAGAAATGTTGACAATGATTTGATTTATGTTGATCCAGCAACATTGCCAGACAACAACAACGATCCAAGCAAGTTAAGCAAAGAACCACATGATTTCTCAAGAGTTATGAGCGGAGCTTTGTACCGAATATTTGCAGAAATTTATACTGCTAAAGGCAAGAATGTTGCGTCTTTGAAGATGGCAAGAGATTTTGTAAGAGATTCTTTATTCAAATGTATCAAGCTTGTGCCATCAACACCAAAGTTCTATGCTGCTTTTGCTAAAGTTTTTGTTGATATTGGTAAAACTATCAATCCAGAATTGGCAACAATAGCGCAGAATGTGTTTATTAGCAAGAACATGATGGTTAGTTCTGCAAAGATGAATATGCATGAGAATAAGAACAAGTTGAAAATCAATGAAGAAAAAGAATTCAATTTTACAATGATGAGATATGAGCATCAAGCTAGAGTTGATGATTTACTTGAAATTACTAATGACAAGTATAAAAACTTGAAGATTAGACTTCCTGTTGATGATCTTGTTGATGATGCGATGGGATTTGCAGGAATGATGTCATCTGACATGGATGATTCAATTAAATGTGGTCAGGAAGCTGCTAAATATATTTTGAAGAATGATTTAATTGACAAAACATGGAAAGTTGCAGATGATGGTCTTCTTAAGAGGATTATGGTTCGTTGTGATGGATTTAAAGATAATTGTTTAATTCCGGGTCAGCCAGAATACGGCAAATGCTGGAAGTACAGAATCAGTGGCTGTGGATGTGGTGGTCCTTATGGCTGTCCTGAAATTGAAAAGAAAGTAGAAGCACCTGTTAAAAATTATTGCTCCCCAAACTATGTTATTAAGTGTGCCGAAACAAGAGTTAGCGCATGCTCACGATAACAGGAGACAGTCATGCATGACGATGATTATGATGATTATGAAGAATTTGTGGATGAATTATTTTCGTCCACAAATGATAATGAAGAACCAGATGACGAAGATAAGTGGCACAGTCTACATGACAATGACGAACCAGAAGAAGATCCAGAAGATGAATGGTATAGACAACATGAGTGTGATGATTCTGATTTATTAGATGATGATGGTTTTGAAGACAGATACGGACACTATTAAATCTTCTTCATCTTTTTGCTATGACGTATTCTTTTAGAAGGAGCCATAACTGGGTCAAGTCTTGTTTTCATTGATCCAATTGGCTCCTCATTTTTTCTGTGAATGCCTTCAATTGGACCACCATAGACACCAATATAACCACTTGTTGGTTCAAGAGGTGGTGTTAGCCATGAATCTGAGGCTATTTCTTGCAGGTTTAAAAATTCTTTAAATGAAAACATTAAAACTATTTAGTCGTTGGTTGATAAAAAGACCACAACTTTAATAGATATATTCATGCCTATAGATCCAAATAACTACACATCGCTTAATATTGGTGAATCTGGTTCGATAATGGACGAAACAGCCGTAGATTACGGTGATGTTGCTCCAGTATCTAATCCATACCCATTAGCTCCCGGTGCGCCTGTATACAGAAGAAGAGCAAGAACGGTAGTAACTGGGCAAAATGCAGAAGAAATAACATCGGTTAAAAATGCAAATTTAATTGGTGATGAGTACGGTCTTGTTATTAAAAATTCTGTAAGAGCTTTTGATAATCCAGTTAATGAATTTGATTCTGCATCATCGATAAATCCTAATAGTTTAACAACAGTAACTACTTATACTGTTCCATCTTCTACATTATTTGTTTTCCTTGGAGCTAAAGTAAGTGGTGATGTAGCCGCAAAATATACAGTAAATGTAAATGCTACAACTGTTTATTCATTAAGAACAACTGCTACAAACTTAGACGGATTTTTATACTTTAATATCCCTCCATTTGAATTATCTGCATCAGATGTAATAACAATAGAAGTAATTTACTATAATAGTAGCAACCCTTCAATGGCTTGTGATTTTGAAGGTACTATATTAGGTTTTGAAATTCCAACATGACTACACAAGAATTTGTTAAATGGTTTTCTAAAGTAGATGGAATTGTTATTAGCAAATATGATGCTGATAGATTATATTTCTACGTTACTGAAGAAAAACTAATTGTAAAAATAACTAAATCTGCTGATAGTACAGATAATTTTCTGTCATTACATGCAGACGAAAACAAGATTTTATTCTGTTTGCACAGACACAAGCTAAAAGAATTCATGAATCATTTTATTGGAAAAAATGATTTAGGAATTCCAGATCTTTCAATTGTTACAGTAAGACAAATGATTGAAGAATTAACTACTAGAGAAAATATTAGTTTTGCTTTTGTGATGTATGATCATTCTTTGCCAAACAATATGACTCTTGAAGCAAGTGGTAATCCAACATTTATTTGTGGCTTGCTAGCAAGAGCAACAAGTTTAGCTGCAAAATATGCAGACAAAGATATTAATTATAAAATAACAGACGAAAGTGATCCTACTGAATAAATTCGTCTAATTGATCATTCAAAATCAATTGTCTAATTTTTTCAATAGATGTTTCTTTTTCTTCATCTGTCAAAGATGATTCGTTAAGTTTTGGATACACATGTGTCTTCAAAAACTTACGATATAAAAATCCTTGTTTCTTTGCTGATCTTTTAATTAGACCTTTTGCAGTATTGCAGTTTTGATACATGAAAACGAATATATCAATTGCAATTGATATAACTGTTATTAAAACTACAGCTGATAATTTCTCATCATTTTGCAGACTTGATTCAAGTTTTTGTTTTAGTTTGGTTTCATTCATAATCTAAATTAGTTACTAATTTAATATATGTTTACACAAAACTTGTTTACATTGGTTTTGGCTTTTGGAACAGCATTTGTAAGTGTCTGGGCACTTTTCAAATATGTAATAACAATGGAAATGCGTCTGGAACCTGCAATATTCCGACACATATACAGTTCTCTTGATGTTACTACTTTCAAAGTAATATTTTCAGAAGAAATAAAAATTGAAAATAGGTCAGCTTTAGAATTTTCAGCACTTCTCAAATATAAAGAATCACCTTTTTTCTTAGTTAATCATGGTGAAAGACTTCTTAATGCAGGATGGCAAGGTAAAGATCAAACAACAAGAATAACTTTCATGCGATGGCAATATGGCAAAGTAAGAAAATTCTTGAGAGATCTTTGTGACTATACAATTAACCACAGAACAGAAATGCCCGTTTATGTGTTAACTCCACACTATGTTGATAATATTGGTAAGATTAAAAGCAAATCAATTGTTCCAATTCAACCTAAAGAAGTGTGGAAAGATATTGAAGAACAAATTGAACTTTGCATGAGTGAAGAAGATAAGAAATTAGGTCTTATCCTTCATGGTAAACCGGGAAATGGAAAGACAAGCTTTATCAAATATGTTTCTGAAAAATACAAATTACCAACATATTATGTAACATTCTCTCCCGAATATGACAATATTCACTTGATGGTAATGTTTTCTCAAATTCCAGCCAGATCTCTTGTCATTCTAGAAGATTTTGATTCATATTTTAATAAAAGAACATGTGTAATGCAAAATTCATCAATTGGAATTAATGCTCCAAAATTCACTTTTGATACAATCCTTAATTCTCTTGATGGAGTTTATACTTCATTTGATAAAACTATTTTCATATTGACAGCAAATGACATTGAAAAGGTAGATGAATCTCTTAAGCACAGACCATCAAGATTCAAGATAGTTAGAGAATTTCCTGATCCCAATACCGAGACAGTCAATAGATTTATACCTGAACCTTGGAATAAATATGTCAAAGGCGTTAACTTTGATCAATTGATTAGGTTGGCAGAATTTAAAAATCAGGGATACACTTTGACTAAAAGTCTTAGCATGTTATCTCTTGATCTTCCAAAAGAAGTTTACGATATTGCAGAAAAGATATATATAAATAGAATAAGTGACAATGTTGAAGGTACAGCAGAAGAAGATTTTTTAAATGCTTGTAAACAATTTGATGCGGTAAATAAATAGATTATGTTAAAAAATCAAATAAAAATAGTTTTGGACTCATATCATCAGGCTTTGATGGAGTCTGCTCAAGATGACAGATGGATATCCAATTCTGTTCAATATCCAGAAATATTTAAAGAATACTTTGGAACATCTCTAAACATTGATGTGGTTAAGAATAAAATTCTTGTTGAAGATGTTATAAACTATAAAAATAAAAATAATTTATCTTATGTTGATGAAAATGTTTTGAATTTTAATGAAAATAAAAAAAACTTTTTATTACAGAATGTGAATGAAACATTTCAGAAGACATCATACTTTGCTAATATTTTAGCAAAACTTTTAAATGAATATGGAATGAGTACAAGAGTGTTCAAATCATATAAAATCATTCCTTTCCCAGAGAATGAAGAAGATACTTATATGCCAATTAATAAGTTTAAGATGATTCATGATGATGGTGAATGTAAAGCAAAGATTGTGAGAGGTGGATTGAAGATAAGTGGAAATGAAAATCTTGCAGATTATTTTAATAAAAGAATGATTAGCAAGTTTTTAAAGACAGCTTATGTTGATGAAATCCCTCATTTAAAAGACTGTCAAAGAAGAATGATATTCATGAAGAGTATTCCTTTGCATGGTGTTAAAATTCTTTCAACAAAACCATCTAAGTATAAAATAAGATATATCGGTAATCAAACAGTTGGTGATGGTAGAAATGAATTTTCTATTACCAATGAACCAATTCATGTTTTGAACATAAGGGCAATATGAAAAAAGACATAAGCGGAACTATAGCCAAGCTAGAACGAATCTACACAGAAATCCCTGATGATTTTGCTTTACAAGATGCAAGATTCTTTTGTCGTAAAGCAATTAACGAAATGAAAGAAACTCAAAAGAAACGAGTTAAAAGAGAAACCCAAATTCAACAACAAGAAAAATCTTTTCTTGATCTCAACAGTGCCAAATTAGCTTTAAAAGAAATTGATAAAATGATTGAGATGGAAAATAAAAATTTAAACAAACCAATAAAAGAAAAGGCTAAAGAATCGGATCAATTTTTAATCGGCTAATATGTTAGCTGCAAATTTGTTCTTAATTAAGTTGAAGTAATAATTGTTGCTGTTATCAAATCCTTGATCAATTCTTACAACATATTCTTTTGCTTCAACTAAAGGTATGTCCAATTCAAGTCTTTCTTCCAATGTTTTCATCAATCTTGGAAAATTATTTGTATTGTTAAAAAATATAATAAAGTTTTTACAATGATGCATCATCTCGTAAATTCTTCTAAGTCTATAATTGAGATACATAGAGTTTTGTTCAGCAAACACTTCATCAAGATAAAAAACAAATAAATAATTTTTAAAAATATCTAAAGAAGCTAATTCGTAGTTTTCAAGGCAAATATCATAGAACCAAGCTCCACCGAACTTGTATTTATGGTTTTTATGCAGTTCCAAAATATCCTGACAATTGAGATATACTGTCTTGATATCTAATCTTTTTTGAACTTTTTGCAGCTTGATATGACTGGAAAGAGTTTTATCTAATTTGTCATATGACGAACCATGATAGCTTATAACAAATAAACTTTCCATGTTATTATTTAGTTTAATTTTCAAGAAATTGTTAATAGTGATTTAAGTTATGGCAAATTTTTAAAAAAACAACTAAATAACTTGATTAGATTGATAGGAAGTAAAAGTACATTATGCCTACGCCACTTTGGTCTGATATTTTCAAAACTTTCACCTATGCTTTTTCGGCAGATCCATTAAGCCGTAAGCTAGAACCTAAAGAACTCGTTGGTGCTGGTATTATCAGCCCCGATTCTATTCCCAGTATTTCTCCAGATGGATCTTATTGGAACGGACAAGACAATAGACTCATTAGACTTCGTGAAACTCAGGACTTTATTGACCTGTCCACAGTAAGTAACAGAATTTCAAGATATAAGGAATATGAAAGATTAAGAGCTGTACCAGAAGTTGAAACATGTTTAACTATTTTCTCTGATGAAGCATGCGTCTCAGGTAATACAAAAGTTGCAACTCCATTCGGCTTTAAAACAATTAAAAGCTTAACAGAAGATAATTCTGAAGATAAATTTTTAGTGTATTGCTACGATTTTCAAAAGAAAGATTACACACTTGGATGGGGTCATCATCCAAGAAAAACTAAAACAGCAGAAACAGTTGAACTGATTTTTGATAATGGTGGTAAGCTTGAATGCACAGAAGATCACAAAGTCCTATTAAGGACGGGAGAGTGGATTCAAGCTGGCGATATTAAAGTTGGCGATGACCTAATGCCATTTTATAGAGAAAAGCCCGATACAGAACATAATAGCTTAATCTCTGGACAATTCCCAAGAGTATTCACATTCAATAACGGTTGGGTAACAGAAAGACAACTTGTTGATGAATGGCGAGCAGGTAAATCAATTCAAAAATATGAAAGAATTAATTTTTATGCAAGACTAATCAACCAAGGTCTCAATATGGATCAAATGTTGTCCATAATTGATGAAACTTGGGTTACAGTGAAAGAAAGACTTAAGAGATTTGGATTTACATACAAGGAATTAAAAAATCTTGCTAAAAGCAGAACGGATCATAGAAAAGTAATTGGTAAATTTAAAGGACCGATGCAAGATGTATACGACCTAACAGTAGACGGTCATCACAATTTTGCTACAGACCAAACAATTGTTCATAACTGCCAAAAAGATGAACATGGAAATGTTTTAAAGATTGAAGCATCTAACGATGATGTAAGAAAAGAAGTTGAATTTCTTCTTATGTCAAGACAAATGCTTAATTTTAATAAGAGAATTTGGTCAGACTTTAAAAGTTTGATGGTTTATGGGGATTTGTTTTACGAACTAATTACAAGCCTTGATTCCCCTAGTGATGGCATTTTAAAAATTCAAAGGCTTCCCCCAGAAAGCATTTACAGAATTGAAACGACAAAAGGTAAAGTAATTGAATTCCAACAATCAAAAGAAGGACCAGATTACCAAAGCTTGGTTAGAGCGCCTGTAACTGTAGCTACAGATCAAGAAATTCAGATGGCTACGGCAATTAGATTCGCTCCTGAGCAAATTGCCCATATAAGAATTAATGAAGACAGAAGACAATTCTATCCCTATGGCAGTTCAATCATTGAACCAGCAAGAGGTCCAGCTTATCAGCTTAGATTGATGGAAGACAGTATGTTAACATACCGTCTTGCCAGAGCACCTGAACGCAGAGTGTTTTATATTGATGTTGGTCAACTTCCCGGTTTTAAAGCTGAAGCATTCATTGAAAGAATGAAAGATCAGTTTAGAAAGAAAAAGGTAAGCTTGAACCAAAATGGCTTTGGTGGATCTTCTTCTGTTGAAGAAAGGTATCAGCCACCAGCAGTTGAAGAAGATTACTGGATTCCAACAAGACCAAATTCAAATACAAAAATTGAAACATTGCCGGGTGCCCAGAACCTTGGTGAAATCGATGATGCAATTTACTTTAGACTTAAGCTTTTGACAGCTTTAAACTTCCCTAAAAACTATTTGAATGTTGATGATCCAGCACAGACAAAGATTACTTTGTCTTCACAAGATGTAAAATTCGCAAGAACTGTTGAAAGATATCAGTCATCTTTGGAAGATGGTATTTTTGAAATAGCACAAAGACATTTACATATGCGTGGTTTTCCACCTGAAACTTATGATGATCTTAAGATTCAGATGACACCGCCATCTGAATGGAGAGAACTTAGTAGAGCTGAAATTGTCAACAATAGAATTCAAAATGTAACAAGTTTGAAATCAGCTGGTCTTATTTCTGACTTTGATTTATTGCGTAATTGGATGCATTACACAGAAGAAGAAACCAAAGATATTCTTGCAAGAAGCAAATTGCAGAAACTTGAAGATGCAAGATTGCAAGTATTGCAACAGAATCCACAACTTCTTGGTGTTGGTATTCCTTCACAAGAAGATGAAGAAGTTGGTGCAACTGAAGAAGGACCAAATAAACAACTTGAAGTTCCGTCTGAAGCACCACCAGAAGGCGCACCTCCAGCCATGGGCGGTGCTGAAACTCCTCAACCTAGCGCACCATCAACATCTGTTGAACCTTTGCCAGAACCAAGTGAAGAAGACATTGAAAAGTATGATCTCAGCATTCAAGATTATGCTTCTGAAGAAGACATGGAGAGCCAAGATTATAGCATAGAATAAGGTGAACTAATGTACAGCTTTAAAGAATTCATTATAGAATCTCAAAATGAATTGCTTTTAGAGCAAGTTTCAGAAATTAGCTATGCTGAAGCACAAAGAAGAAAAATGTTTGGTCCTGTTTATCATGGAACAACACCAGACAGACAAGAACAAATAAAAAAAGACGGATTCAAAATTTTCATAGGATTGCCAAGAACAGGCGATATTTCTCATGGATATCCAATGGGTGGATATGGAGCAGGATCAATTCCTCCACCAGTTCATCATCTTGGTTATGGTGTATACTTTACAACAGTTAAAGCGATTGCCAGAAATTATAACGGGGATTCCGTTGCTGGTCTTAGACCATACTACTTAGATGTTCCAAGGTTGGAAACAATTAATTTTGGCAGTCCAAATACCATGATGAAATGGTGGCAAGCAAACGGCTATGATATGGATAATAGCTTTGATGAACTTAAAAGAATGCAATCTACAATCAATTTAACAAATACTTTAAAAGAAAAATGTGATGCAGTTTGGTATAAAGGCAAAGGATTAAGAAGACTTTTAGATGGTGATCAAATATGTGTATTTGAACCAAGCAGAATTTATGTAATTAACCCAGAATTAAGCGCAGAAGATGAATTTTCTCCCGGTGATAGGTTTGTTATAAAAGGAACTAATATTATAGCAACAGTTAAAGGTGTTAGAGATAAACACTTACAAGTAGATTATAAAGATCCAGAAAAACAATTACCTAAAATTTATGGTGAAGAAAAAATAAAAGAAATGGAAAACACAATTGAAGGTTTTATGGATCGGTTAAAAGAAAGATATGCAACAACTAATGAAGAAGAAGTTAAGCAAAAATATATTGATTTTTATTTTGATAATAATAGCGTAAAATTCAATTTCCCTAAAACATGGGCAGGAAGGAAATTGAAAAAGGGTGAAAGACTCAAGAAATCTTAGCCACCCATATTTGGTGGTAGATTGTTTGGTTTATTAAGAACACCTGATAGTGTTCCAAGTCCACTATCATCATTAAAATTATCTATTTTATTATTTTGTTTAAAATGATTCATCATTTGTTGCAAACCTTGATCATCTTTGCTTTCGATAAAATCTGATAATAAATTTAAAAATTCTTTGTGGTAGTTTGTATTATTTAAAATTTTTGAAATAATATCTTCTAAATCTTTGGCACTTTTTGCATTTTTTTGACTAACTACTTGAGGATTTGAATCGCTGTTTTCATTGTATTCAAATCTTTTACCAATAAAATCGCTAAATGTTTGCATAATATCCTTCTTTTTTTTAATCACCTGCATAGATATGAGTTAGAATTAAAAAAATTCGCACTCTATGTGAATTAAACATTGTTTTTTTTGGGAGAACAAAATGAAGAGAAAACTCATCGACTATGATGTCTTCAAGCAGATCGAGCGCAAGTTTCTTCAAACAGCAGAAAAAGAGTTAACAGAAGCTTCTGATTCCATTGCCAACGCATTGGGCAAAGATAATATTGCTCTGTTTGGCATCACAGAAAATGAAGCCACTTTTGCTACAGATCAGGGTACACTCGTTCATGCAACTTATCTTATTGATGATTCCAAGCTTTTGCTTGAAAACATCGAAGAATTGGTTGTTGATGAGTCTTCTCAGGTCAATGAAGGCAAGAATATTCTCGATAGAATGGTTGACTCAATTCTTGACGACAAAAAGGATGCAGCCAGCGACCTTTTCTCAAACTACTTTAACCTTCCTTACGTTCGTGTTAGCCTACAAGAAGGCGTTATCAACGAAGCAAAGGGTAGTAAAAAGGGTAAGATTCCTCCACAGTTTGCAGCTTATCTTAAGAAGAAAGCAGCTAAAAAGGGTAAGGGCAAGGGCAAGAAGAGCGACAAGCGTGACGAGAAGATGGGCAAGCATAAGAGCAAGAAGAAGATGGACTTTATCAGCAAAGTTTCTTCAAAGAATTTGAAGGAATGGGCAGCTGTTTCCAAGAATATTCTTGATTATGTTGATTTCAGAACTTACGGTGTTCCTAGCCTCAATGAAGTTGCTAAGGACAAGCTTGGTAATGTTGTCACAGTTGCTATTCCTCGTGCTCAACTAAGAAATGAAGCAAAGATCCTTTCTTTCAATTGGAAGACTCTTAACACTGATGTAATGCACCAGAGAGACCTTATGAGGCTTCTTGGTCACAATGCTCACTGGGGTCTTGCTTGCAAAGATATGAAGAAGTGCAATGCAATGAGTGATGCATCTAAGCTACAGGAAACTGTTGAAAATGTAGTAGCTGCTTTCCCAAGCATTGTTTACTTGACCGAAAATGAATTGGCTAAGTTGATCAGTGATACTTTGATCAGCGAAAATGTCAAGAATTTCGATGACGAAACCTGCTTGTTCTTGGCAGAAGGTTTACTAAGAACCTGCTACGACAATTATAAGGACAAGGTAAACCAGATTTACAAGCTTGCTGATATGTTTGAATCAAAGAGTTACGAAGGTTTCAAGTATGCTTCTGAAATCATGGTTGACAAGCTTGAAGAAGTCAAGAGAACCGAAAGAATGGCTTTTGAGGATGCATACAAGTCCTTGAACAGTCTTGCTGGTCTTGCTGAACACTTCGGAGATGCAAGTATTAAGCATGAAATTTCAGGTTATATGTCTGACATTGAACATTCTTTATCTGGAAAGAAGCCTTTTGATCTTGATGTTCTAGAAGAAGCCGCTGTTATGCTAAAGGCATTAGCTAATCTTCCAATGAGTGGTGAATGGCATGTTTCTGACAAAGTTGGTCACACTGTAACAGGTGATATCGAATCTATGTCAAAGTACTCCAAGATTGATGGCGCTCCCGGCAAGTACGCTTCAACAAGATCACCATTCGTTAGTGATGGCAAGTCTTACGATAAACAAGGTATAGAAGACCTCAAGCAGGGCTATCTTACACATGACGGATCTGATGTTTATCCAAATGTCAGAAACCCATATGTACCCAAGGCTGGTGATTTCAAGATTCATGGTGAAAAGACTATTGACGCTGACAGTGATGTCCTTGGTCAAGATGATGGTCCAGACACTTGGGACAAGTTGAAAAATCCTTATATTCCATCCAATGGCATGACTTTAGCAAACAGCTTTAAACTACTTAAGGGTAGCGAAAGGGGTTGATTTGAATATGCTGCTAGTCGATTCTTGCAATAGCGGCGGTATAGTCATGAATTTAAATGAGTCCGCAATTGGCGGACTCACAAAATTTCGTGGTAAATTCCAGCA
>Ga0114959_10002737_pt1 | contig 14232 bp, 11 predicted proteins | sample C_130625_EF_Meta_FD_87317 | JGI IMG/M metagenome (GOLD analysis project Ga0114959, IMG submission 87317) | Freshwater microbial communities from Lake Croche, Canada to study carbon cycling - C_130625_EF_MetaG | ecosystem: Environmental > Aquatic > Freshwater > Lake | place: Lake Croche, Canada...
AGATACATAAATAATATAATTAATAAATATATGGATAGTTTTGACATTGAATTTTATAGAAATTATTACGAAGATTTGAAAAATTTTGATGATAATTATCTGAATGATCATTATCAGAATTACGGAAAAAATGAGGGAAGACTAACATCTCAAAAACAATTGGACGATTTAATTGCTTCTACAGGTGAAAACGATTTTGATATTAAATTTTATAAAACTTATCATAAAGATTTGAGTCATATGAGAGATCTAGGACTATTTTATCATTACAATAATTGGGGTAAACAAGAAGGACGTTTTGTTTGTCAAAAACAGTTGGATGAATGTAAATATCCACCTTGTCTTGATTTCTACAGAAATTATCACAGCGATTTAAGTCATATGAATGATTCCGAGCTAAATAGTCACTATTATAGTTATGGTAAAAAAGAAGGACGTATGTGTTGTCAAAAAGAGTTTGATGATTATGTATTTCCACTTTGTCTTGATTTTTACAGAAATTATCACAACGATTTAAGTCACATGAATGATTCCGAGCTAAATAGTCACTATTATAGTTATGGTAAAAAAGAAGGACGTATGTGTTGTCAAAAACAACTGGATGAATTATTTGATATAAGTTTTTACCGTTTAATAAATCCACAATTGAATAATTTAAATGATTATGAAGTAGAAATATATTATTATAAAAAATTAACATCAAAAAAAAATGAATATGTGGAATATAATAAAATAAATTATGTTGAATTAAATAATCAAATTAGAACTATAACAAATTCTCAAGAAATAATTAATCATTTTGATGATTATTCAGAAAATATTTCTAATAAAAAAATGTTTTTACAATATTATCAAGATAAAGAATTTGATTTTGAATTTTATAAAAATAAATATTTAAAAAATACAGATTTTTATGATTCAACAGATTTTGATATTTTATTACATTATCACAATATAGGAAGAAAACATAAATATTCTTACAACACTAAAATAACTATAATTATATATTCATTAATATTAAATAATAATTGTGGTGGTCTTGTTGTCATGCATAACATGGCAAAAGTAATCAATTCAATGAATAATAAAAGTATTAATGCAAAAATAGCAAATCCGTTCAATATTAAATACGATAATCCATTTTGTGAAGAATTTGCAAATATAAACGAAATTAATGACAATTGTGTGGTTGTTTATCCAGAAATAATTAGTGGTAATCCATTAAATGCAAATAATGTAGTAAGATGGATTTTACTTGATCTAGGAATTGAAATGAGTAAAGAACATTATAAAAACTGGAATAAAAAAGATTTGGTCTATCATTGGGAACCATGTGCAAACCCAGATAGTTCTTTTAAACAACTGTGTTATCCTTGGTTTAATCCATTTTTTAAAAATATAAATAATAATATGCGTAGTGAAACATGTTATTTAGTTAAAAAAGGTCCACTAATTCATAAAGAAATTCATTATTTTCATCCAGAAAGATCAATAGAAATAAATGATTTTGATAATAATGGAAAATACTCTTATTATGAGCATGTTTTTAATATTTTTAATAGTTGCAAGTATTTTTTCTGCTACGATCCCAATTCAGCATTTATAATATTTGCTGCAATTTGTGGTTGTATACCAGTAGTATATCCTATTGAAAATGTAGATAAAAAAACATATTTACAAAATAGAATTTTTAATTGTGGCAGTGAATTACATGACTTTATTGCCTATGGAAATACTGAAAGTGAATTATTACATGCTGAAGAAAAAATAAAAAACATAGATGAAAATACAAATTCAATGACAAATCATTATTTACAAACAGTGTATAATTTCATTGAAGATATGAAAGATTTTTACTCAAATAAAAACAATGTATCCTTCCATTATTGTTCGTTTGACTATTATGATGGTTACGATGTTAATAAATTATATTTTTATGATAATACGGAAGAAAAAATTGATTTATTTGAAGAGCAATTACACTCAAAAGTAATCAATGAAACAGAAACAACACTAACGAATTTATAATTTCGGATAAGCAACTCATCTTTACAATGCGAAAAGGCATAATAATATTGTAAATAACTTATTTACATAATTAAATATAAAAAAATATTATTCAGTTGTTTAAAAATTTTTTATTATACTATTTTATAATGTCAGTTACAAATAAAAAAATTTGGTATGCTCCAAATAAAAAAGAAGCATATGGTGATGCCGAAATTCAAGCTGTAGTTGATTGTTTAAATGATGGTTGGTTGGCGGGATTTGGACCAAAAAGTGTTCAATTTGAAAAAGAAGTTTCCGAATTATTTAGTAAAAAATATGGATTATTTGTTAATAGTGGTTCTTCTGCAATTATATTAGGGCTAAATGCGTTGAATTTAGAAGCAGGAAGTGAAATTCTTACAGCAGCTTGTACATTCTCAACAACACTTGCCCCAATTATTCAATGTGGATTAAAACCTGTATTTTGTGACGTTGAAATCGGTACTTATGTTCCATCTCCTCAACAAGTTTTGGAAAAAGTAACCGATAAAACTAAAGTAATTATTTTGCCAAATCTCATTGGTTCAAAGCCTGATTGGGCTGAAATTAGAAGATTGGTAGGCCCTGACATTATTTTATTTGAGGATTCTGCAGATACGATTACTTCAACTCCTGAAACAGACGTTGCCATAACAAGTTTTTATTCAAGTCATTTAATTACTGCATGTGGTTCTGGAGGAATGTTAATGGTGAATGAAGAAAAATATTTAAAACGTGCTACTATGTTTAGAGATTGGGGCAGAATTGGTGATAATTCAGAAGATGTCAAAACACGTTTTGAATACAGTATTGATGGTATTCCATATGATTATAAATTTTTATATGGGGCTGTTGGTTACAATATGAAGTCTTCTGAAGTAAATGCTGCTTTTGGATTAGTTCAAATAGCAAGAATTGAAGAAATTAGAGAGAAAAGAAGAACTATTTTTGATAGATATATTGAAAATTTAAAGGATGTTCCAGAAATTTTATTACCTGTTAATACGTTTAATACAGATTGGTTAGCTATCCCTTTTATGACAAAAGATAGAATGCCGTTATTGACCTTTCTAGAAGAAAATAATGTTCAAACCCGTGTTTGTTTTGCTGGAAATGTTACCAGACACCCTGTTTATCGCGAATATTTGGAAGAATTTCCTAATTCAGACCGCATTATGGCAGAAGGATTTCTACTCGGTGCTCATCACGGTATGACAGTTGAAGACTGTGATTACGTTTGTGATAAAATTAAAGAATATTTTTTAATGCAACCTAAAGAATAAATTTAATACAACTTAATTTTATAATCATTATTATATATTAATAATGATTATAGGAATATTAGCTTTGCAAGGAGCATTTATAGAACATAAAATAATTTTAGATAAATTACAAGTGAAAAATATATTAATTAAAAAATCTGAAGAAATAGATGTGTGTGATGGTATTATTATTCCTGGTGGAGAAAGCACTGCAATGTCTATTATATAAGACAATATATTTGAAGAATTAAAATTGTTTATTGCGAAAAATAAACCAGTGTGGGGGACATGTGCAGGAATGATATTATTGTCTAATGAAATAATTGGAAAAATAGAGAATCAAAGACACATAGGTGGTTTAGATGTCATTATAGAAAGAAATTTTTTTGGGTCTCAGCAGCAAAGTTTTATAAAAAATATTGAATATCCAAAAGAATTCAATAAAGAAGGTGAGTATCCTGCTATTTTTATCAGGGCTCCTCAGGTATTTTTAAAAGTTCAGACCCTGAAAAACGAGCTAGAGCAATTGTTCAAGCTGTTACACATTATAATGATGCAAAAGTAATTGCTGAAGTTAGTAAAGATTTGGGAATTGCTATGGGTTAAATATATATAGACAATAGTTAATTTTTTCAAAAAAAAATTAACTATTGTCTATATATGTATATTATGTTGAATGAATTTTTGATAAATGAACTTTCCGAAAATGAAAATTTTTTATATGTTGATGATAATGAAATAAAAAATGTAAATGAATTTTATGAATTTGACAAATATTTAAAAGAAGAAACAAAAGTAGATTATGAAATTTATTTTAATAATATTGTTAGATACAAAAAATGTTTTGATTTTATACAAACAAATATAAATAATAAATTTGTTACAGTTAAAAATCCAATTACAAATCTTTTAATTGGAACTGATTTATATTTTTTAATTGCAGGTGAGAAAAATGTTTTAGGAAATAATTTATATTCATGCTATTATTTTAAAGAGAACAATATTATATTATTGTCGGATTTAGGAACAGGTTTAGGAAGTACAAATACAAATTGTTTTGTTTTAATTGATTTTAATGAAAAAAAAATGTTTTATTTGTATGGAAATATTTTAACTGAAAATATTTTTAATAAAATAATAGCAAAGAAATCTTCAATTGATAATATGAGTAATTATGATTTCATAAAATTACTTAATTCTACTAAAAAAAATATCTCATCTATTTATGCTTATCATAATAACTTAGGTCATCAAATTTTCAATGACTTTACAGGATTATATTTACTAAGTAAAAGTAGTATATTAAATGAAACAAATAATATATATATAGGACCACAAGACTTTTTAAATTTTGAAGAATATATAAAATACAATTATCCTGAAATTAATATTGTTAAGAGTTATAATTATAATATAAATGAGTATGATGGTTTAATATGTAGAGGAATAATATATAAATATAATCATCACTTTGTAAGTAATAAATTAAGAGAACATTTTCATGAAAATTTTTTAAATAATAACTTAATCTCAACATCGGATGAATGTAAAAATATTTTATCAAGTTTGAAAAGTAATAATTATTTAAAACTTATAATTGTACTAAGATGTGGATCTAGAAATATGATTTATCAAGAAGATACAATAGTAGAATTAATTAATCAGTTAAATGATAAGTATAATGGTTGTTGTCAGATAATATTAAGCGGATTTACAAAAATGAATAATGAAGAAAAATCAAATACTAGTGAAATTAAAGTTGGCTATTTTGATCAAAATTATGAAAATATAAAAGATCTATATATTACTTTATCAGAAAATATAGTAAATAGATGTAACAACAATAATGTTTTTAATATAAATAATTTTAATTTAAAAGAAACTTCTTTAATTATCAAAGAATGTAATTTTGGATTATATCAACATGGCAGTGCATGTACGATACCAGCATGGTTATGCCATATTCCAGGAATTAATATAGGTTTCCATGATTGGCCTAGATATATACATATGGATAAATTTATTACTCAGGATAACAAAATGATTTATTTATCAGATAAAGATGTAATTGACTTCATTATTGAAGCAGATCATGTGTATAATTATAAAATAATTGATATTAAAAAATTAGCTGAATATATTTATACATCCATCGGAAACTATTTTAAAGATGAATAATCTAATTATTCTACAAAAAATTTAATAATAATATTTTATCTACCTATTAATATTGTAAATTTTTATAAATAATTTATTATATAAATTTACCAAAAATCATTTACAGTAATGTTTACTTTAATAGCATTTGTATTATTTATTTATTAATAATACAATATGTAAATATAAAAACATTTACCAGCATCCAGTACCATAATGTTTACAATAACAAGTGTTTCCATTATATTTTTCATTATCTAACCCGATACAAGGAATAGGGTTGTATAATTCTTTATCCAACTCGTTTAAACTATTTTTTAATCTTTCATAAATATCAGATATTAATTTTGGACCTGTGCTATCTGATACTGACGGATTAGAACTTCTACGAATTGCCTCATCAATAACATTATAGAAAAATGTATGATTAACTGGGCTAATCATTAACGAGTTTTGTAAATTTTCAACGTCTGTAAATGGACTATTAGGTATGGATGCTTTATTTTGTTCAACTAAATTATAAAAATTTTTATAACAGTAATAATCCATGTCAGCATATACACCTCCATGTTTAATTAAAATAAAATATCTAGCCATATCTATTCTTTGAATTTTTTTTGGATAACTCATAAATATGTTATAAAAAAAGGGAAAATCATTTTTTATTAAGTTTTCTATATCTTCTTCGTCCGACCAAAGTTTATATTCATATTCAGGAGAAGGGAAATTCAATAGCCAAGTTTGTTGACAGGTTTCCCATACTGGATGCCATTTTGTTTTATCTTTTGGTGCAATTTGATGTACAATTTTTGGTATTTTTTCACTTTGTTTTAGTGAATTAAATAAAGGGAAAAATTTATATTTATTTACTTGCTTAATATCGTGATATTTATTTACAAATAAATCATCAATATTATTAAATTCAAAAGCAGAAGATAATTCATTCCATATGGTATTTAAATGAGGTATATCACAATCATCCATAATTATTAAACATTTATCATTTGCTTTATAATAAGAATTTATGATATCTTCTCTAGCAATTATAGGGTCGTGAGCACCATCGATATGAATTAAATCAAAATTATTATTAATGTATGGGACAACTGTTAGACTACTACCGATTAAAAGTTTTATTCTATCACCATAAAATTCTTTTATTTTATTATAACATGGAATAGTATATTGATGTATTCCTATATCAACACAAGTAATATTTATATTTGGGTTTGAATTTAAAAATAATACTGCTGAAAATCCACTATTAAAACCTATTTCTAATATTTTCTTAACATTGTCAAAATTTGTTAATTTAATAACATTTTTTTGTTTTAATTTTAATTCATCAAATTCGTCAAAATATTGTCTAGTTAAATTATATGTAAATAAGTTTCCTTCAAGAGGTTCATTTATTTCCTCAATTATTGGAAATAAATGTTCATTTATAAACTGAACTGTTTTATCTATGATTGAATCGTAATCCAAATTATCCATTTTATATAATAACAATATATTTTATATAATTAATGGCGTTAATTTGTCTTTGATAACAGAAACTTCTTTGTCAATATTTGCCACATAACTATATATTTTTATTGCATCGTATTTTTTTAATGGTAAAAAATTACAACTAAGTTGTCTCCATTCTCCATCTGAAATAGTGGTATTATTTTCTGTTTGATTACAACAGTTAGATATTACAATATATTTAAATTTTTTATTTTCAACTAAATAATCAAGGAAATTATAAATATTATCTAGTGACCAATGCATTATGACATCTTTTAAAATACATAAATCACCATTAATTATTTCTTCTTTATTATTACAAAAATCTAAATGTAAAAAATTATATTTTGGTAATGAATATAGTGTTTTATTATATTCAACCACTTTATTATAACAATCATAACCACTGTAACTTATATCCAAATCATTATATAGTAAAGGACCGCATTTGAAATCCCCGCAACCTAAATCAATTACGCTTTTAATATTATTATTAATAATAAAATTTTTTAAAAACGGGACATACGTGTTTTTATTATAATTTATTTCACTTCCACTACCACTACTACCACCATATTTTGGATTATTGTCATCTCCCCAAATTTTTTTTTCATAAATATTTGTAAAAATATTTTCCATTTATAATATAAAAAAATATTAAAATTTAAAATTAATTAAATACTTAAACAATTTTTACAATCATTTCATTTTTGAATTCTTCTCTGTCTAAAAATGGATCCATATCTTCAAAAGGTCTATTTGTAAATGTTCCATCATCATTTTTAATAGCATTTAATCTTGGAACGCGGCCTTGAATACAACAAAAAATTTCCAAAATAATCGGTCCTTCACTGTAGCTTAAAAACTCTTGAATTTTGTATTCAATATTTTCATTCTTTGAAACTGATAAGTATTTTATTCCATAAGCATTGGCAATTTTTTCCGAATTCGGAAAAGATAGTCCGCTGCTGTAATCTACGCCAAATTTGGCTTTAAAAAAATTCTTTTGGGTTATTTCTATTGCACCGTATGCGCCATTATTGAATAACAAAATTTTTATTGGCAATTTATATTGAACTATTGTTTGCAATTCTTGTATATTCAATTGAAAAGAACCTTCGCCAAATATTGGAACCACCATTTTGCCTGGTTCGGCAATTTGTGACCCTATACTTGCAGGCAACTCAAAGCCCATATCGCCTTGACTACTTATAATGAATTTATCTCCTTTTTTTACATTTACCATGTGCCATACATTTGTAATTATGGAACCTGAAGAACACAATATAACTTTATTTTCAGGGGCTTTATCAAAAAATATTTCAAGCAAATGATAAGGATTAATTCCATTTTCATCAGACAAATCACTTGGGGTTTCAAATTGCCATTTATTTTTCCAATGATTACATTTTTCTACCCACCAATTATTTTTTTTATTATTATCCGTAAAGTCATAATTAAAATTATCAAAAAACATATTCAAATCCATATTTATTTTAAGGTCGTAATGTGTATTTGTTTTTGCTAATTCATTTTCATCGTTATCTATATAAACAATTTTGGCTTCTCTAGCAAACCAATCGGAACGATACCCTATTATACCTTGAGCCATTCTACAACCAAGGGATATTAATAAATCGCAATTTTGCATAGCAAAATTACCAGCCCTGTCACCTATTAATCCTATTTTTCCAACGTACAATTCATTATTTGTTTCTATTAAATCAGTTCCGTGAAATGTAACACCTACTGGTATTTTGTATTTTTCCAAAAATTGTTTGAATTTTTCATTACAATGGCCTAGTTTGATTCCATTACCCGCAATTATCATAGGTCTTTCTGATTTCAAAAGTAATTCATGCACTTTTTCTAAATTTTCAAAATTAGGAGTTTGTCCAATTATGTCTTTTTCAATCACTGGTATTGTGATTGACGTAATATCATCATCCATAAAAAAACCCTGAATGTCAACTGCTACGGAAAGCCACACGGGGCCAGGTCTTCCATTTATCAAATTTTTAATGGCTTCTATTAATACTGGTCTAACTTCTTCTATTTTGGTTATTTCATACGCATATTTGGTTATTGGTGTTACCATGCTAATAATATCACAATCCGCGCCTGCATAATGTCTTAATTTCATTTGTTCTGTATTCATAGATCTGATTGATTCATTACTTTTTACTTGTCCAGATATGAAAAGAATAGGTAAACTATCTTGATGGGCTACCAAACAAGGAGATATTACGTTTGTCGCTGCACAACCTGCTGTTGTACAAACAATGCATGGTTTTGAATTTGTCTTTGTAAATCCAGTTCCTGAGTAACCACATGCTTGTTCGTGATGTTGATAATAAATATCAAACTCTGGATTTCTACCAAAAGAATCATTCAAATGCATAGCGAATCCACCAGTAATGGTAAAAACTGTGTTTAACCCATTTTTGATTAAAAAATTGGTTATGAAATCACTTACCTTCACTTTCATTGAATTATAATTTATTTATATATATTATATTTTTGTAAAAACCTTAAATAAGTAAATTTTAGAAAATATAAATGTTTGAATTAACTATAATGAAATTTAATGTTAATGACACCGTTTTTTCTGGCGAAATGGACACAACTGATAAGGTAGAAATAAAATCATATAATAAGACATATGATGTTGTTTACAATCAAAAATCACTAGATACATTGATTCATGAAAATTATGAAATAAATGACTTTATTGTTATTGACCGAAATGTATATAACATAGATACAAATTGTTTATCAAAAATAGATTCTAAATATTATTACATATTTGATGCAAATGAAGACAATAAAAATATGGAATCTGTTTTAACAATTATTGATTTGTTGTTTCATGTCAAATTTAATAAAAAAAATAAAGTTTTGGTTATTGGTGGTGGTATAACCCAAGATGTGGTAGGGTTTGTTTCTGCTATTTACAAACGTGGTTTAAAATGGCTGTTAATACCTACAACACTTCTCTCTATGACCGATAGTTGTATTGGTGGTAAAGTTGGCGTTAATAGAATTAGTAAAAATATGCTTGCTTTATTTTATGCGCCAAATAGAGTAATTGTTTCTGATTATTTTTTGAAAAGTCTAAAGCATGATGATATTATATCAGGTATCGGAGAAGCTTTGAAATTGTCGTTAATCGGAGGTGTTGATACATATCAATATTTTCAGAAAAACTACGATACATTGAATTATATTAATCTTATTAAAATATCAACATCGGTAAAAAAACTAGTAATTGAATATGATGAATTAGAAGCAAACGAGAGAAGAGTTTTGAATTATGGACATACTTTTGGACATGCTTTAGAATATGCATCTAATTATTTTATTCCGCATGGTATTGCAGTTGTATTTGGCATGTATATAATTAACAAACTTTTTTATCAAGATAAATATGATGACTTGAATCAATCCATGATCAAAATGATACCAGAAAAATTTAAACAAATAAATATATCTTATAATGTATTTATTAACTCAGTTTTAAATGATAAAAAGAATGATGGCGATAACATATGTTTTATATTATTAGACGAAATTGGTAAATCCAAATTTATCTTTAAAAAAATAAATGAAATTCACGACGATTTAAAAAATATCTTTGATGAATTGTTTGTTGATAATTAATTTTCAATATTATTCATAGCAATTCGTTCTTCAATCATTTTGATTCGTTTGACATCTTTGTTTGCATGCATTGAATATCTTTTATGGATAAATTTTAACCATTCTACTTCAAAGACATTTCCCCAATACAGTAATTTATCTAGATTTTTAATGTCTAGTGATTTAACGTCATATATAATGTAACGCGTCTCAAATTTATCAAGTAGATTTTGTTCAATTAGTTTTTCAATGAAATTTTTGGAATTTATACTTACTGCTCCGCCCATATAACATTTGGTACCTTGTTTACGTGCTTTTTTGAATACATTTTCAACAATGGTGTACATGTCATCTGTATCAACAAAATCTCTATCTTTATTCAAAGAACCTACAAAATCTACACGTCCAACCGTAACAAAATCCACTCTATTGAACAATTCTGAAAGTTCCTCTAAATTATTATACGATTGAATAGTTTCTAAATTGAAGCCTTTTTTTTTATTATAATTATAAGCATCAACCGATTTTAAGAATTTATTCAAAGCAAATTTACTCTCAACCATAGGTGCAACAATAGCATCACAATTTAAATCCATGCAATCAATAATATCTCTCTTTGCTTCACAACCACCAATTTTCACTGATAATTCCAATCCTACTTTTGTTGTTAGACTACGCATTGTGATTATTTCATTGTATAACGCACCTTCATCTTCAAAAGAAACTTTAATGCCAGAACAACCCATTTCTTTCAGAATAGATAAAATATTCTGTAATTCTTCCATTATACATATTAGAGTATAAATTATTTTTTTTTTAAAATAGGGTAATTTTTATAAATTCAATTATTTTATCTAAACTAAAACCAAAGTGATTTTTAATATCCGCAATTTTTCCGCTTTCTCCAAATTGATCAATACCATATGTATAATCAGCATATTTGTACCATCCTAATGTTGAACCAGCTTCTAAACTCATTTTTGTTATATTTTTTGGTAAAATTTCTTCTTTATAAAAAGAATCTTGCTCATCAAATAATTCGCAACATGGCATAGATACTACGCGAGTATTACCTATTTTTTTTGCGACATCTATTGCTAAGTGTACTTCAGAACCCGTTGCTATGATTATTAATTCAAGTTTCTCATCAATGTTTGTTTCATATACAATATAAGCTCCTTTTTTCATTTTTAAAGAACAAGTGGATTCTATATTTGGAAGTGTTTGACGCGATAAAATAATTGCACTAGGCACATTATAATCAAGCGCAATCTGATATGCTCCCGATACTTCATTTACATCACATGGCCTTATTGTTAATAAATTAGGAATGGATCTTAAAATTGTCAGTGATTCTACAGGTTGATGAGTTGGCCCATCCTCTCCCAAAAAAACAGAATCATGCGTTAGAACGTAAATAACCCGGTGTTTTGAAAGTGCTGCCATGCGAATTGGTGCCAAACAATAGGTAATAAAAACAAGGAACGTACTCACTACAGGTATTATATCATAACTACTAATACCATTTGCTATAGAACACATTGCATGTTCTCTGATTCCATAATGTAAGTACTTTGGTGTAAAATCATTTTTGTTAATATTTGTATTTGTAACCATTGTTTTATTAGATTCCGCCAAGTCCGCGCTCCCCACAATTATATCAGGCAATAATTCAGCTATTTTTTTTAATACAATATTAGATGATTCCCTTGTAGCGTAATCTTTTTCTTGATTTTTAATTTTATCAATTTCGTTGATGATATTTGATATATTGTTTGCGGTTCTAGTTGCATTGTTGTTTGCCTTGTTGTTTGCATTAAAATCATTGTAGAAAAGGACTTTGTGTTTTTTTAATTCATCAAAGTAAGTTTGCACATCTGTATCTACAAAAAAGGATTGGGTTTTATCAAACCCAAAATATTCTTTCAGGGTTTGTGTATTAGTTTGTCCTAGTGGAGCACCGTGAACAGATGATTTACCTGCTGCTATTGAACCATATCCAATCGTTGTTTTAATAAAAATAATTGTTGGTTTATCTAGTGATTTTTTGGCAATCATTATTTTTTCATATATATCATCAATATTTGTATCCCCATTTTGAACTTGAAGGACATTCCAATTTAAAGCAAGAAATCTGGTTCTTGTATCTTCTGTAAATGTTATTTCGGTCTTGCCGTCTATAGTTATTCCATTATCATCATATAGTACGACTAAATTGTTTAATCCTAAATGTCCAGCTAATGAAGCAGCTTCATAAGAAACTCCCTCCATCAAACAACCATCGCCACACATTACATAAATATTATTGTTTAATTGTTTTTTTTTTGATGCTATTGCCATTCCTACGCCATTTGCAATGCCTTGGCCTAAGGGGCCAGTTGAGATTTCAATTCCTAATTCTTTATTATATTCAGGATGGCCTGGTGTTTTGCTATGAATTTGTCTAAAATTTTTCAAATCATTTAATGAATAATTATAACCTAATAAAAATAACATGCTGTATAATAATGCGCAGCCATGACCATTTGATAAGACAAATCTATCGCGGTATTCCCATAAAGGATTTTCTGGATTAAACTTCATTATTTTACACCAAAGAACAAACATCATGGGAGCGCAACCCAATGGCATTCCCGGATGTCCTGAATTCGCTTTATCCACCATATCTACAGATAACAGCCTCATTGTATTTATTATTTTTGAATCTAAATTTGTATACGTTTCCATTTTATAATTATAATATTTGTAAATATTATAATGATGATAAATATTAATACATATTAATTATATTTTCTTAAATTGGTGAATCCTAGATCTACACGGAGAGATTGACCGGTTACTCCTGTATTTTCAATTACCAAAAATTTTACTAAGTTGTAAACATCATCAAGATTAATAAGTCTGCCAAAATGTAAATAATTTTTGATATAATTTAATTGATTTTCATCTAAAGTTTTACGACTCATTTCATTATCAATTACTCCTGGAAGAACATTATTTATCAAGATGTTTTTTTTTGATAAATCATAGGATAAATTCTTTACTAATCCACTTAAAGCGGCTTTAGATATTGAATAGGACAATTTATTTTCTCTCGTAAATTCTTCCCAAATAGAACTAATTATAACTATTTTTGCATTGTCTTGGATTTTATTTTCTTTTAACAGAAAATTCATTGTATTCAGAATAAAGGTAACATTACCATCCATTAAGTTATTGAATTTAATACAATCATAATTGTTTATATTATCATTGAAATTACATCCTTGTGCCCAAATAACTATATTTACATCAGGTATATTCCTCAAACTATTTTGATCATCGCTTGTTACTAATACCATAGTGTTATTATTTACATCAATATTATTGTTGTTTGTTGTAGTGCCAATAACATTTATATTATCTTTTTTAAATTGTTCAAAAATATACCCTCCGATTGAACCTGTTGCTCCAAATAGTAAAGCTGTATTACTTGTCATTTTAATATATAAAATTGTATTTATTATATATTAAAATTTATAACTTATTATACAATAGATTTCAATCCATGCATTAATTCAATTTCTATATTCCATCCTAATTCTTTCAACTTTTGATTACTAATATAATAGCGTTGATCATTAAAAGGACGATCTTC
>Ga0114959_10002738_pt1 | contig 14230 bp, 9 predicted proteins | sample C_130625_EF_Meta_FD_87317 | JGI IMG/M metagenome (GOLD analysis project Ga0114959, IMG submission 87317) | Freshwater microbial communities from Lake Croche, Canada to study carbon cycling - C_130625_EF_MetaG | ecosystem: Environmental > Aquatic > Freshwater > Lake | place: Lake Croche, Canada...
TGATTGAGCATATGCAGAATTAGCATATAGGCCTGCTGAGTTTGCTGCTGGCCAAACATAATTATTTGATTGAGCATATGCAGCGTTAGCATATTGTCCAGCAGAATTGGCTGTTGTCCATACCCAAGTATTTGATTGAGCATATGCAGAATTAGCATATAGGCCTGCTGAGTTTGCTGCTGGCCAAACATAATTATTTGATTGAGCATATACAGCATTTGCTTGAATATAAGCTGAGTTGGCTTGATTAAAAGCAGAATTTGTTTTTACAAAATCTGTTGAAATATTACTTACCGCATTGGCTAAATCAGAATTTCTTGCTAAAGTTATACCACCAACAGTAGAACCATCATGCACTGTTACTGTTTTTATTGTGGTATCAATGATAATTTCACCATTGGCACCAGTAATACTAGACAATGTTGATGTTGGATATCTTCTAAGTTGTAACGTCTTTGCCATTTTTAAAAACCTTTAATTGAAAACATTATACTTTATATTCAGTAATCACTGTATTTGCAGTATAAGAACTCGTTGCATTTGCTGTTGATGGTTTTGGAGTTACATCAATCTGTACAAATTTCTTAGGTACAAGGTTATAAGAAGTAAACTTATAATTTGCCAAAGTATTCACACCATATATAGGTTGCGTTGAAACGAAGTCTCCGTTTATATTTGTCAGATGTAGTTTATTGTTTGTCCATAATACAACTTTAGCTGTTGCTATTGAAGTTTGTGGTGTATAACCTTGATAGACGGTTTCACCAATCTGATATGTTCCAGTACCTGATGCAGCATTTATAGAGAATTCAACAATGTCACCATCAGAAATTATATTGTATATTGAAGTAATAGAATGAGTAATAAGTCCTGTACTTGATGACTTACCAAATATATGTCCTTTGACTGTAAAATTCAAAGTCCAAATAATCATTCTTGGATCTTTTTCACGATTGCCTTCATAAGTTATATCAGAAGTACAACTATTTAATATGACAGGTATTTCTTTAATTATTCCCATTTCTGGTACCATATTTATTTTAATGGTATAATCAGGTGTAAAAAATGGTATAATGTGTTCTAGTATTTGTGTAGCATCTTCAATGTTACGAACATACAAATATAAATTAAAATCAAAATTGTATGGTACTGGATTATATTGAGATATCGAACCAGCACTTGAGTATGCAACATTTTTAATATTTGTATTTTGTTTTCTGGAAGAATCATATGATAGACCCATCATTTCAAATGAAAATCTAGGTAAAGTCATCTGAACTTTTTTGTCTAGTGCCAAATCTTCTTCTAATCTCATTACATATGATTCTTTGGATGCATATGCAATAGGTACCAAAAATCTTTCGGCTTCTGTCAGGTCTGGATTATATCTGACCAATTTAATATCATTAAATAGATTACCAAAACCTACTACAAGTTTTCTAATTGTTCTATTGTAATATGGTGTTGACATTAGATACTTCCAAACGGATTAATTTCAGAGAAGTCAATAATTGTATTGGCTTCACCAAAGATATGTTGATTGTCATACACTTCATTTCTACTTGCATCTGCCAATGGATCAAATGTAGTCAACGTATGTCTTGCGTTACTTGTTACACCAATCACAAGTTTATTATTTACAAAATCACCAGTAATATTAGAAACACTTAATGTATTAGATGTATTACTCCAGTGTTGTACTGTTGCGGTAACGATTGCGTTTGCATACGTATTGTCATTAGATTGAAATACAATTTCTTTTTGTGTATAGTTATTTGCACCTCTAGTAAGTGTCAAATCAATTGTATATGCTGATTGTGTGGCTACATCATCAATCTCAAATACACCAGTAGAAATACGTTCTTGTGAATATTTGAATTTCTCCATTTCAAGTTCGTAGTAATATGGTATCTTACGACCTAACATGAAGAAGTCTTTGGTCTGATTGACAAATTTAATCTCAAACAATTCACCAGTACCGTTCAGAAATGGTACATAAATTAAATCACCTTCTCTTGGTCTGGTGAATAATGATTGTGGTACTCGTTGTGAGAAAGAACGTTTAGAGATGATAACATTGATGTTATTTTTAATCTCAAGGCCAAACTTAGAAAAGAATTCTTTTTCACCACCATATTCCATAGAACTTGATAGATAGAATTCTACTGGAAATGCTGAATTGAATTTCTTAACCGGATCTTCACCATAAAGAATGTCTCGGTCTTCCTCATTAAATATAGGGCAATAATATGCATCAAAACCCATAATTTTTATGGATTCTGTAATCAAATCTTCCACTACCCGTTGTTCTGCTAACGAGTTATAGTTGTTAAAATAGACGGAGGTTGCCATATTAGTTGAGTAGGAATTCTAGCGGGGCGCCGTACTTATCACCAATCTCAGCGTGTAGAACATTGATTTCATCAGTGGCTTCCTGGTAAATCTTGTCACCATTAAGTGTAACACCACCTGGCAATTGAATACCATTAAACTTTTTAAGGTTGTTACCCCAAGAACGTTTGATTAATGCAGTGGCATATTCTTTTAACCAACGGTCATTCCATGCCTGTACATAGATTGTTGGGTCAATCGTTGCATAACATTCTGCAATAACTGTGGTACCTACTGGTGCTTCTGAATAACCCCATGCCCAATCAATATACAACCTTTGCATATGTCTTTGGAATCTGATTGGTACTTCACCAGAGAACATCAATTCAAGTGAACGTAGATGTTGTTGTGTCATCGTATAGTTGATGTATGATGCAGATGTAAAGTCATACAATTCATTTAGACGTAACTGGTATCTCAAATCAAACATACTGATAGATGATTGTGAATCAGTTACAGGAAATATTCTGGTGATACCAGCAATTTGTAATGCATTGTTTGATGAGTCTTTTGCTTGTGATATGTCCAAATATTTGTTATTGATATCTGTTTGGTCTATCTTTTTAATATAATAAACTTTTTGTAGACCATCAAAGTGATAATCTTGCCAATATTGGAGCGCATCATCAATACGGTCTTCCACCTGGTCGTCATCAATGTTGATTTCAATGACAGGAAACCCTAGTCTACGTAGACAGTAATCTTTAAAAGCGCTTCTTGATGTTATTGTGGCCATTTATTTTCCCCTCTATTGGGGGTATTTATGTAATGTATTATGAATTGACTGTTGAAATGTTGGTGTTAGGGAATGCTCTACCAGCACCCCATACAATTCGTACAACTCCAAGAGTACCATTAAAGCCCGTGTCTTGAACGTTAACGTTGTTATCTGCACCTCCTGATTTAATGTTTTGTCTAATGCTGATGGTTGTATTCTAGTTAATGCCATTTTTTATCTTAGTTTGTCGTGATTTTACTTTAGAAAAATGCCAAAAATTTACTATTGTTTACACTATAAGCCCCAAAAATCCAACCAGTATTAATTCCACCATCCACATTTCCAGCACTGGTTGGTGCTAACCACAATGCGCCACCCGTTGCACGAAGGTGTGAAATTTGTTGATTACTTACAGATACTGTGCCGCTAGACTTAGAAAGAATTCCGGGCGCCAATGAACTATCATAGTTTGAAAGTATGGATGGCACTAATAAAGTTAAATTAGTAACATAAAATGTTTGATCTTCATGAAATAATATGTGTGCACCGCTATAATTATTTGTAAAACTAGTTATGGTTATGTCATAAAATGCTAAATAAGGGCAATTATTATTAAATGTTGGAATAATAAAATTATATGCGCTAAATCCAGGGTTACCATCAGCATCCGTAGTAGGCCCGCCAAAATTAGTATATTGACCAGTTGTACCAGAATAATTAAGTGTTAATCCAGTACTGTTTACAACTCCTGCTGGTATACTATAAAATCTGAATCCACAACCAGTACCAGTAAAATTACAAACTAAGTTTATTGTGCTATTTAATGTTATTGAGATACAAGATGTTGCAGACCAATCTTGAGTAGTTAAGCTATATCCATTTTGAGAAAATGTACAGTTAAAAAGATAGATACTTGAAAATTGTGAGTTTCCAGTTAATTGGTAATTACCGCTACTTATAGTAGAGGAATAATTATAATAATCGGTAGAGTTTGCTAATGGAGAATATGTCATATTTATATTTTGTACAGCCGATTTTGTTGAGTCAAAATACAAATTACCAAATATATTTCTTCCAGTAAATCCACCCCACAGCCGAACAACGCCTAATGAGCCCGATGCTCTAGTACCTGTAGATGTATTTATTAAATCAAGACAATTTGCTGAAAAAAGTATTACAGGCGAACCTGCTGTAAAAGCAAAAGAAAATGAAGTATCTTCATTAGAAGGTGAACTACTAGTTTGTCCGTGGCTAACGGTTAAAGTGCTGGCCGCCGCCGCAGTAAACTGAACTAACGGATAGCCTGTTCTTGTAAAATTAGTTATTGTTGCACAGTCCCATATTTGACCAGAAGTGTAAGTCATTTTTATTGATGCTGTACCAAAAGCAATAGACCTAGTGTTTGTATTACTTGAAGAAAAAACTCCATATAATGTTAAATCATTATTATTTAAATCAATAGTACCCGTTGTTAATGTTACTGTTCTTGATCTTAAGCTACCAATTGTTAAAGCATCTTGTAATTGATAGGTAGAAGTTCCTGAAAATGTAACTGGGAAATCTAAAACTAATCCCGCACTTGTTATTTTTTGAACACTGTTACCAACAGCACCTGTTCCAGCAAAAGTTCTGGTTGATGCACCAGTAACAGATGTAATAGACATTCCTGTTTTAAATGTCAAATCCCCGTAAATTGTGTTTGTATTATCTCTATAAACACCAGTAAAACTGCCACTGAAAATTAAATTTCTTACATTGCCAGTAATATAAACACTACCAGCACCAGACGAAATATTGACACTTATACTTTTTGTTTCTGATGTTGCTCCCATTGCCCATGATCTAGATGAGCTTCCAGTATATGTACTAATTAATAATGGTGTACCCGTAACGTTATAAGTTGTATCGCCAGTAAATCCACTTGTTGCCGCATTTAAACTGATCGTATTTGTGCCAAATGCCAATGTACCAGTAAAACCAGTCATTGTTAAGCCATTAAGTGTCACGCTTGAATCTAGTGTTGCAGTGCCAGAACCAGAAGAAGAATTAAATATTGCCGTATCTGCAAAACCGGGTACTGACGCCCCATTTAACCCAGACCCAGAACTGGCAGACCAATTGGTTGTACTTGACCAATTCCCATTGCCACCAGAAACCCAAAATCTTGTTGCCATGATTAAGCCTGTGTACCTACTGCAATAACATCCCAACGACCAGTACCACTAGCGCCATAGGCGTTGTAAATACAACCTACATAAGTTGTTTTATTAGCAACAGTTGTTGTGGGAAGCGTTACGCCAACAGCCGTGTAAGCACTTAAATCTAAAGCTCTCGCTGTTCCGTTATCAAGAATTCTAAAAATTAGTTTATTACCGTCTACAGGAGTTCCTGTTGGTGCATTAATAGTTAACGCAGTTGTTAAACCAGTAATAGCATAAATATCATATAAACTAAAGTCTGGTGCTAATGGGCTAGTTGGACTGGCAGCACTTAAAACTCTTGGTTTAGCCGAAGTTTGACTTGTACCATCACCAAACGTAATGTAATTAGCCGAAAACGTATTTGCGGTATAATTTAATGTTTTGTCTAATGCTGATGGTTGTATTCTAGTTAATGCCATTTTTTATCTTAGTTTGTCGTGATTTTACTTTAGAAAACCGAAAAAAAGTTGCCCTTTGTAACTGTATCTGCGGTAAGGTAAGTAAATAAAACCCATCCATCACTGCCAGTACCTAAATATCCTGCGCCGAATACGTTAGTTCCACCCCTACCAGCCCCGGGGCTTAAAGTACCACCATAACCACCTCCACCGCCAGCGCCAATCTTTACATCACCAACACCAGTAATTGCATTAGAATAAAGAGTATAACTACTACCAACGCCACCAGTGGATAATCCAGCAGCGCCATAACCGCCGCCGCCGCCACCAGCACCACTACTACTATTAAATCCAAAACCACCGCTTGGTGAAGCAGAAGTACCGCCAGCACCTCCTGCGGCAGTTCCACCACCGCCGCTACCACCCGCACCACCAGCAGAAGAAGTTCCAGCACTACCAGCAGAACCATTGTTAGTACCTCCACCACCACCATGCCCTCTATTTGTAAGGTTATAAGCCGCACCTCCATCACCACCGTTGCCTTGGTGTCCAGCCGCACCGCCGCCCCCGCCGGCGGTACCTCTTGAGCTAGTGCTTCCAGCTCCACCAGTACCACCACTATATTTAATATCCCCTATTCCAGAACTAGCCAAACCACCAGCACCACCTACGTTAATTGCTGTGCTTGAGCCAAATTGTGCCGATACTCCATATGTAGTAGAAGTTGGCCGACCAGTATCGTCTCCAATAGCAATCCAACTAAAGTAAAGTTCATTACTATTTGCTGCAGCTGGGGCAAGGCAATAAACAGTAGTTACGCCAGCAACAATTGGTACTGTTACTGAGCTACCAAGAGTTTTTGAATAAGCACCACCACCGCCGCCAGCCAATTGACTGGGTTGACCATAAAAACCTGCGCCCCCTCCACCCAAAGCTTCTAATGAAACAAGTGAACCAAAATCAGAAGGGACTATAAAGTTTACATAACCTGCTCCTTGATAAAAAATATATTTAGTTGTAGCCATGATTAAGCCGTGGCCACGCAACGCCACTTGGTGTTGGCTACGTTCCAAATAAAACCAACGTCTAAACGAGCAGTCCCAGCTGTCGTTGTTGGTAACGCTACTGTTGATGCTTCAAAATTTGAAGAACTTAGTGTAAAACCACATGTGGTTGTGCCTGTAATAGAAATTATCAATTTTTGACCATTGGCAGGAGTTCCGGTTGTTGTAATAGATGAGATTGTTGAACTTTGATTTGTAATAACAACCATATCGTAAGAGTTTGTGTCTATTACGTATGTGCCTGAATTTGTATTATTTGCATAAACTCTTGGTTTAGCCGAAGTTTGTCTTGTACCATCACCAAATGTTACACCACTTGAAGTTGTTGAAAATAAAATATTACCTGAGTATATATTACCAGATACACCAAGGCCACCAACAACAATCAAAGAACCAGTGGCTGTATTGATGGATACATTAGACGATACTGCGCCTACAGTTAATTGACCCGGTATTGTACCACCAGAAAATACTGTTGTTTGTACTGTTCCGTCACCAAATGTTATACCACCTGAACTTGATGATAATGTAATATTCCCGGTAATAGGAACATTACCATCAATACCAGTTGAAATGATTTGTGAGTATGCAACATTTGTTCCATTATAAATTACTTTTTTATACAGTCTATTAGTTTTTGGATCAAAATACTCATCACCAACATCCGAAAATGTTGGTGGTGTATCAGTAACTGTATGTTTTAAGTAGTTCTTAGTTGACATATTACGCTTGAGCTTCAGTCCAGTTGATACGTGCTGCAATTGAGTTTGTTGTAACATTAGTAACGTTTGTTGCACAAATCGTAACAATATCTGGACCATCCGGATAAATGTTATTTGCTGTAGTTGGACATACGTAACTTGTGCCGCCACCTAAAATACTTGTACCCAAATCACGAACCAAAGTCAAATCTTCTGTGTTAACACCGCTGGCTGTATAGAAACCGTAAATGGTTTCGCCGCCTGTGATAGTTGTACCTGATGGGTGTACTGCAATTTGTGCAAGACTAGAACCACCAACCGATGCAAACGCACCAGCACTTACACGACCATTTAGTTTCAATGATATCAAAAAGGTCATATTAGTACCTGTACTAATGGTTGATATTGAACGCATAACCAACTGCATACGATTAATAATTTCACGTGAACCTAATAGACCGGTAATACCATTATCAATACTTGGACTGATACGAATACTCAATAGAGGCACAGTAATGTCTTGGCCAACGTTGGCGATTGTTTGGTTTCTATTCATACCACCAACGAACACCAATGATTTGTCATCATCGTAACGACCGTCCATAATAACTGCACTACCCCAATGACCAATACTACTTGCTTGAGATGGTCCATGAAGTTCAACTTTAATTGGTGCAGTACCAGCAGGGAATGAACTTGTAGCACCAGTTACCGTAAATGTAGTTGCAGATGCAGTACCACCTGCAGCAGAACCTGCACCAGTTATAGTAGCGCCTTGGTAGTTACGAGTCAGTCCAGTAAATGTTGTGGCTGTTTTGCCTGTGTATTGAATGAATTCAACAACAGCATTAGTATTTCCTGATTGTGTCAACATCAATATACCAGCACTTGGAAAAGCACTTGTCTCTGATACTGTCATAGAGGATGTAATACCACTACTTAAAGTAGAAGTTAATTGTGTTGTTGGTGCAAATGAATTTGTTTCATAACGAGCCACCATGTTACCTGAACGCATATATGCTTCAGTATTTAAGTTGTTATTTGGTATTCTGTGACAGTAAATAACTTCACCACGATTGTTTTTCATACCAAATCTAATAGCACCGGCACCGTACCATGAAAAGTCCATATAGAACATTTGCATTTTGGTTAAATCTAAATTGTATTGGCTAGAACCGGATCCATCCAGTTTGTCGATGTTCCATGAAGCTTGATTGAATCTTGTATCAATTGTTTTACTAACAACTGCACCACCAGCAATAGTGGCGCTACCTCTATACTCAGGATAAATGAACATGCTAGTATCAGAAGCAATAGACTGTACAATATAACTCATACCACGAATAACAATGAAATCATTTGTTTTTAATTCTTTGCTAAATTTTGTACTTGTTCCAGTGATTACATTTGAACCAGCTGGTACTGCAATTGTACCACTAAGTTGTGTAGTGCTTGAACGTTTAACACAATACACATCTTGACCATCAAATTCAAAAAAGAATCCATTTTGAGAATCAAATAAACCCAATCTATTTGCGCTACCATACCATGAATATGGACTAACATTGATAGGAAAGCCTGGTGCAGGTGCCACTGTAGGTGTAGTACCTGTTGTAAGTGTAAGAGCAGTGGTATTTCCTACAGCTGTATATAATGCAGTGCTAGTATATGTAAATACTAAAGGACTTGTGACTGTAGCAACCGCAAAAATACCATTATATGCATTGTCAGTTGAACCAGAAACCTTAACATAAGAACCAGGTAAAAATCCGTGTGGATATTTACAAGTAACGGTAACTGTTGCACCCGAACCACCATTTGTTATATTGTCAATTGTCAATGCTGGTTTCAAAATACTACCAGTTGAGAATTGCATGGCTTTACCAGATTGGTAGCGGAACTGACGGCGTGTTTGACGAATAACTTGATATCCGTGATATGGTGATAAGTTACTGAATTGAACACCACCATCAAATGGTCTATGTACAACATAACCTTGTCCTCTTGGATATAAACCAGAAGAACCTGCAACTGATGGTGTTGTTTGTGTTGCTGCACCAGCGTTTGTTAAGAATGTAAATGAGTTGCTCGTTAATACACGTTCAACTACCCAAGTATTATTCAATGTTGTATCAGTAGTTGTACCAACCACAAACACACTGTCACCAATTCTCAATCCGTGTGTGTTGGCTGTATTAACTGTAGCTCTGGTGTTATCTGTAGTAATTGCAGTTCCACCCCATGGTATCAATGAACCAGTGTAGAAGGTTCCAAAGTATACGTAAGATTTTGTGGCATCAAATAATGTACCACCAACCATAGTTGGCGCCATAACTGTACCATAAGTAAATACACCAGTGCTTGTGGATGAAGAAGTACATAACCACCATCCATCTGCATAAGATGTATCTAATGTGCCTTGTACAAAAATTGGTTGGCCAACAGATGGCATTGCTAAAGTAAACACAATAGCACCAGTGGTCATTGCAGAAGTGGTTTGCACCGTAATTTGTGTTGCACTGTCAACTGATAAAATTACTGCTGAAGCACCTGAACCAAATACACCAGTACCACTCTGTTTAATAATTGTCATACCAGCTGAAAGTCCTGCTGTACTATTGATACCAGTGATAGTTGAGACAATTGCCGCAGTTTGTATACCAGATGAAGCAGTAAACGCAGTCATTGTTACACTAACGTTCGCTGTTGAAGATGTTATTGCACTGATAAGGGTGTATTGTGTTGAATCGTAGAAAGCACTAGGACGATTATTCAACATCTGAATACTTTCCCACTTTGTAGGTTGTGATCCATATTCAAAGTCAGTATCAATTAACGATTGTGGTTGACTTACACGCAACTTGTCTACTGGATCTCTTAATGTTTCAGATGGTGTAATTTCTGTGTAAGTTTCTTCTGTAAGTATTGCCAACTTATCAGTAGAACTCATTGCAGCTGTATTGAAGTTCAATACAATTGTGGTTGTTTCCTGGCCAGTTGTGGTAGATATACTTGCTGTAAGACTCGTTGTCTGTAAATTTGGATCGGAGAAATTATAAATTACCGTGCCGGTTGTTGTGTTTGTAATCAACAACAATTGTTCTTTGCGGATAAGTTTACCAGTAACTACAATAGTTTTTGTAGACGGTGTAAATGTATACGCTTCTGATATAACATGTTTTGCCATTTTAATTAATCTCCTAGTGCTATCGTTGTAGCAGAATATGGATACTTACGAGTTTGTACGTTTGTTGCCTTATTTATGATAGTTACTATCGCTTGGTCTGTTGGTGCCGGTGAATTATATATGATTAAGTTTGCTGTGTTTGCATCAGAAACTACACGGAAACCTATAAAAGAATCATATGGTGTCAACCAAGGATATGTATTCTGTTTAATATATGGCGCCAAACGCAGACCATTTACTATTACTTCCATGTTTCTTGAATCAACAACATCACTACTTGTAATATTTGTTTGGTCTGTAAACAAAGTAAATACTGATTGTGAACCAGTAAATTGATTGGAAATATCATTCAATATCAATGGTAAAGTGGTAGAACCACCAGCAGTTGACTGTGTAGTACCATCTGCGAATGTAATTACACCACCAGAACCAAAAGACAATTTAATATTGGTTGTTACTATTGTATTGTTGGCTTCAAAAAATTGTAAGTTGGCAACGTTACTTAAATAACCATTTGTATTGGCATACATTATTGAGTTTGCCAAATAACCAGATGCAGATATACCACCAGTAGTACCACTTAGGAAAGTTATAACATCAATTGATGTACCATTTACTGGTGTTTCTGATAATGTTAGTGTTGTTCCTGATATTGTATAGGAAGAATTTAGTTGTGATACACCATTTAAGTTAACAATAATGTTATTACTTGATGATACAGAAGATGATAAATTAAATACAGCAGAAGATCCAGATGCTGTAAAAGTATCTCTATTAATACTTAAACTGCCTGAACCACCTCCACCTGTATTTGCTTTTGCAAATGCAGCGTTAGCCATAATAAAGGCTGCATTTGCCTGAATATATGAATTGGCTGCCAATGTATTGGCTGAATTGGCTTGGATGAAGGCAGCGTTGGCTTGTATATAAGAGTTGGCTGCTAAGGTATTAGCTGAATTCGCCTGAATGAAACTGGCGTTAGCTTGTATATATGAATTAGCTGCTAGTGTATTGGCTGAATTGGCTTGGATGAAGGCAGCGTTGGCTTGTATATAAGAGTTGACTGCTAAGGTGTTAGCACTATTGGCTTGTATAAAGGAAGCGTTTGCTTGTATATAAGAATTGGCTGCTAAGGTATTAGCTGAGTTGGCTTGTATAAATGCGGCATTGGCTTGAATGTATGAATTAGCCGCAAGAGTGTTAGCACTATTGGCTTGAATAAAAGCCGCATTAGCTTGGATGTAAGAGTTAGCAGCCAGTGTATTGGCTGAATTAGCCTGTATAAAGGCAGCGTTAGCTTGTATGTATGAGTTGGCTGCTAATGTATTGGCAGAATTCGCTTGTATAAAGGAAGCATTAGCTTGTATATAAGAATTGGCTGCCAGAGTATTGGCTGAATTAGCTTGTATAAAAGAAGCATTAGCTTGGATGTATGAATTGGCTGCTAAGGTGTTAGCTGAGTTGGCTTGGATAAAACTGGCGTTTGCTTGTATATATGAATTGGCTGCTAGAGTATTAGCAGAATTAGCCTGTATAAAAGAAGCATTAGCTTGGATGTATGAATTGGCTGCTAGAGTATTAGCAGAATTTGCCTGAATGAAACTGGCGTTAGCTTGAATATATGAATTGGCTGCTAAGGTGTTAGCACTATTTGCTTGAATAAATGCGGCATTAGCCTGTATATAAGAATTAGCCGCTAACGTATTGGCTGTATTGGCTTGGATGAAACTAGCGTTTGCTTGTGTTCTAGCAATTGTATCTGTTGCTGCACCACTTGCCGCCGTTGCTTGTGTTGTTCCATCTTGGAAAGTAATCAAACCACCAGAACCAGAACTCAATGTGAGGTTGGTGGTTACTAGTGTATTATTAGATGAGAAAAATTGTAAAGAAGAAACATTACTTAAATAACCATTTGTATTGGCAAATATGACAGAGTTGGCCAAATAACCAGAACCACCAGTATTTGCTTTTGCGAACGCCGCATATGCCATGGCATTGGCAAGATTTGCTTGTATATACGAATTGGCTGCTAATGTATTAGCACTATTGGCTTGTGTAAAAGCTGCACTAATAGAAGCAGTCGGAGATGTTGATAGTGTTGTACCATCTACAAATGTAAGATTGTTTGAGGCACCAGTGATATATATGGAACCTGTAAATACATTACCTTTGATACCAACACCACCAGCAACTGTTAAAGTACCTGTTGAGTTTGATGTTGCATTTGTTGTACCAGTTATAGATGCGTTTGCGCCTACCGTAATAAAGGTATCAATTGTCGTATTGCCGTATACTCTTGTGCCTGATTGAAGTTTTGCCATAGTCTTATATTTATCTCGTTAAATTGGTGACAATCCATAACGATAACAGGTTGCATTGTAGTTTTGCTTTATGTCTGTTAGTGACAAGGTTGTGTTATACGCCAGTAATTGTCCCATGTATTGACGATTTTGATTGGCAGTATTGATACTCAATGGAGTGACATTGTTTACAATTGAGCCGGTCGCTCCCGAACTGGTATATTGTAAAACTGCGTTTCTATACAGTCTTAGATTTGATCCATCGTAGGTCACGGTAAACATATTCCATGTACCTAAAAATCCCGAAGATACTATGCTAACAGCATAGCCGCCGCTTTGCACTCCACTGGCATATCTTTCTGTTCCAATTTTGATATTGGTCGGCGTAACAAGATCCTGAGTTATCCATAGTGTATACCCGGACCTACCAGTTCCTGGGTTGGCATCTCTACTGTAAAAACTATAGTAATTGTTGGGACCTGGATCAAGTTGAGGATTTGTCCAAATGTTAAAACTAAAGGGTAATACACCTTCAAAATTCAGTGTGGTACTCACAGGAAATGCAATATTGTAGGTACTGTTAAAATTAAAATAACCCGCAACTCCAGACCTTGTATACGGCAAGGCACTGCTGCTTAGTGTTCCGTTGAGTCCTGATGAACTCAAATCTGTTAAGGTTGTGCCTGTTCCATTATAACTGGCAGGAACGGATGCATCTACATTTAATACTAATCCAGATGTGATTATGGGTGGATTCCAAGTGACTTCATCAAATTCACCTGACACATATTCTAAACCTGTGTTGAGCTCACGCCGAGCAAAGTTGTTGATGTTGATGCTGGTGGTTGCTCCGGTGGCCACATAGGTGCTCAAGGATGATGACTGTTCGATCTGAGCACCCCAAAAATACATGCCACTGGTACCATCACCAATATAGCTGGTACTTCCTCCACTGATCATGTGAGTTATCATGGCCACCGTGGTATCCGTGCTGTTTAAAGTAACACCATTTAATGAACAACGATACCAACCATTACCAACTGAAGTAATAGTGGAACTTACAATAGTGGAACCTACTGTATTAAACGCCAGGGTTGTTGTTCCGGCGGTTAAATTAAAATTATATGCATAGTATTTGTCAAATGTGGTCCAACTCTGGCAGACCACTTGAAAACTTGTTCTTTCTTTTGCCTTTGCAAAAATAGAAAAAGTATATGGATTACTTAGGTTTACACCTGAAATTTTGCCAAGTGCAGTGTTATTAACAAAA
>Ga0114959_10002739_pt1 | contig 14220 bp, 18 predicted proteins | sample C_130625_EF_Meta_FD_87317 | JGI IMG/M metagenome (GOLD analysis project Ga0114959, IMG submission 87317) | Freshwater microbial communities from Lake Croche, Canada to study carbon cycling - C_130625_EF_MetaG | ecosystem: Environmental > Aquatic > Freshwater > Lake | place: Lake Croche, Canada...
GTGTATTAAAATTTATCTAATTATTTAATTTCATTTTTTACTGTAATAACCCAAAAAAAAAATAGAAATAAAAACATAAATAAAAACAAAAACATAAACTAACAAACCCAAATATAAAATTAAATACATAAAAAATAAATATGTTATATATTTAAATTAAAATTAAATATATTTTATTATATATAATGTCTTCATTTGAAAAAACATCAATAGTATATAATCATCCAAATAAACAACTAGGATTGCCAGTTTATTATAATAGATGTCGTAAATGTAATACAAATTTAACGGGTAATACACCTGCAGACCAATATCAAAGGCTTAAATTGATTCAGAATACAGCTCGTGTCTATTCATCGCTTTATACTTCTAATTTAGGACCTTTAAATGCTTATAAACAACCTACAAATGTAACTCATGGTGTATGTTGGAACCAGATGAGTGATAGACCAGTCCCAAGTGTACAAAAGGCTACTATACCAACTGGTTCAAATACTAGCATGAATAGACGTCATACATCTGTTACTTCTAGTAAGCCAGGATGTCAGACACCAGGTGGAGTAGGCGTCGATATAAAACACAATTCTTATGACCGATATTTGAATCGATTAAAAGGAAAAGGGCCATTAAGACGGGGTAAAATTCCAGCAACCTTTGGTCAACCTATTCCGTTCAATCCAGCTTATCCTATTTATGGTGGCAAGACAACAAAAACCAATTTGGTCAGTGGTTGCGATTGTCCGCCAGATCTAACTAATAAAGAAAAACAAAGTCAAAATGTGCAAATATATAATAACCCAATATGGCAACCAGAACAAACGGGTGTTCATCAATTTCAGGTTGGTTCAAATGTTTATGCAAAACAAACAGGTAACGATTTTTTCACACATGCTATTGTTACAAGTGTAGTCAATGGTATATATACAATTAAATTTGATAATGGAACAATTCAACAAGTAACAAATGTATATGATTTACTAGTATATTTTCCTTGCAAGTGTAGCAAAGTGACAGACGATGTTTATTATTTAAACGATTCTGATTGTCAATTGTCTGTTAGTAAATTAACGAATGGTCTAATATTGTAACAATAAGAATATATAATATACAAAATAATAATTTTAATATTTACATTATTTATAATATGCCTGCAAAAATAAACATGTTCCTTTCAAATGGAAATATTATTCCTCAACAAATGAAATCAACTATAAATAATGGAAATTTAGTTGTAGCACCTACTACAACAACCCAAGTCAATACTTCTTTGAAAAATTCAATGATAGCCCGCATTCATAATGTCAGACCAGGATGCGGGTCTTGTGGTAGAAAGGGATAAAAGAAATAAAATGAAATAAAATAAAATAAAATGAAATAAAATGAAATGAAAAATTAAGAGAAAATTAAGAGAAAATTAAAAAAAATTAAAAATTTGGTAAAATAATTATTCATTAATAATAATATAATATGTCTGTTATAATTGGAAGTTTGAGTTTCGAATATCCCAAGTTGGATTATCAGTATAAGGATGTTTTAACACCTGAAATTACTCAATACAAACAAATTGTACCAATCTTAGCAACTGGTACAGATCATCAAATTGGGTCACTTGTAGTGGATGTTGAGAGAGAATTACTTTCAGATGGTACTTATATGCAGCAAAATACTCATACTTACAAATTACCAGAAGGAATTATTGAATGTACCTATTTAACAGATAATTTATCGAGTACTGGTGGATTTAAACCAGATACAATTTATGAAGCAACTATAGTATCTGGATCAAAAAACTTTTTAGGATCTAAGGGACTAGTTAGTTTAAATACAGGTAATAGTAATACTAGACACGTTAAAATTGAATTTACTTATTAAAAATAATATAATAATAATAAAATAAATATTTAACTACAATTATGTAAATATTTATAAGATAAGATAAGATAAGATAAGATAAGATAAGATAAGATAAGATAAGATAAGATAAGATAAGATAAGATAAGAATTAATTTTATCTACTAATATTATAATGTTCTCTCTTTCTGCAACAAGTTATACAACTTCTTATCCATCAAATCGTTTAAACAAGTCAACCAATTATAAGACTCTCTTTGACACAACTTTGTTGCCATATAACAAAATGTATAATGGTTGTTCAAGTAATTTATGTTATACAATTAGCAAAGGTACATTTATATACAAGCCGCATACCGATGTGGGACAAGTTGGTCGAACATCCGCGGGTTATTTAGCACAAAGAAAACGTATGTAAAATTTTCTCTCTAATTAAACTTTCCAATAACTTCTTGTAATTGATTAAACCATTTTGCTTCTTTAAAAAATAACCTCCATTTTGCTGTAATAATTAATATAAATCCAAATAAATATAATAATAAATTTGTTTCAAAATTTAATAAAACCTTATTATTGTATCTAGGATTAAATAAATAAATCAATAAAAATGACATTAATATAACAAAAATAAATTCAATTCTCTCCTTCCAATATTCAATGTTTTTACCTAAATCAGAATCTGCCTGACCTTTTGTCCTTAAATAAAGATGTATAATTGCCAAAATAAAGAATACAAATTTAATCGCAGTGATAAAATAAATATAAGAATGTATGTAACTCATATATATATGAACATTTAAAAATACATATTTACACAATTAAAGATGTATTTTTAATTTTTAAACATTGACATAAAAAAATTTTTACTAGGTGTTTCTGATAAAATTCCATTTGCCCATATACCATACCTATCGTTATCATTTCCATTATTTTCTAATATAAAATGGTAGTAAGTATATTCATCGTTGTTTTGTAATTTAATAAAATCATTTGAAACTGCTGCCAATAATAAATATTTATCATCTATTTTAAGTGTTTCACCATTAAATAACCTATCATTTTCTTCTTTATAGTCTCCTAAATCATCAACTAAGATTGAATGCCCACCAGTAACTATTAAATCTTCTATTAAATTATTTTCGTCAGTTTTCTCCATTTTATACATGCATTCTAACAAACTATCAACATCATTATTGGTCTTATTACAAACAATATCTTCAATTTTTCTATAACCATGTAAATAAGATTTAACTAAATCGCCTTTTCTTAAATTTTCAATTGGGACATATATTTCTTCTAAATTTTTATTTAGGTATAAAATTAAAGTTCCTTTATTATAACAAAAAACAATTATTCCGGAATCCTGAAAATTATTTAAGTAATTTATTTGACCAATAAATTTATTACCTAAATTATTGTTTAAAACACTTAGAGAACTTCCATTTAAGTTACTTAAGACAGACATTTTATAATATAAATGCCTACAAATTCGTACGCGAACAAAGCCTCCCTCATCAGTGAGATGAACCAGCTAAACACAGCTACTTTTGTTCCAACAGCTCCAAGTGTAACCGGAACTATAACATCAGTATCTTCATATGTTATACAGATAGATGTTAGTAATTGCTATTTAGGTGCTTGTTTTGATGCTAGCGGAACCACTTTTATGATAGTTGCTAGTTGTAATGCATCTGGTACTAAATCATGGCCATTTGTAGCCAGTGGTAATAATTACTACTTAGTTGATGTTATTGCTTCTGGTCTAACCGGTGCAACAGTTACATGGAACAACCCTGCAAATTCAACAACTCCTGGTTCTTCTAATACAAATCAATCATTATTTGAACAATTTGCTAATGGACCTAGTCAAAAAAATTATTCTTATTGTATTTCTGGAACAGTAAACCAATGTAATACAGATGAATTTTATAAGACTGGTAAGGGTCGTGTATTATTTGCTATAGATGATGGTAGTGTAGTATTAGACACTAGTAAATGTGATATTAGTAGTAATGTAATATATTCTCTAGGTTCAAATAGTTATCAAAATTACAATAATAAAATAAAAATAACAACAAATGCATCAGGACTACAAAGTCTTACATCTAGTAATGCTTTTGATGTATCTTTCAATAGTGTAGCGAAGGCAGCAACATTAACTGTAGGAACTGCTGGAGGTAATTTTATTAACGAAAATCATAATACTAGACCAGAAATGTTATTAGCGCTTTTATCAACATCAGGACAAGGTTTTGCAAATAGATATTCATCTAGTGTTTCATCTGTACAACAATATTTTGCTAATAGATTAGGAAATACAACTGAACAAAATATTGGTACTCTTAGATTAAGTGCACAACAAATTATTTAAATAAATTAAATAAATAAATATATTTTGGCTCTACCTTTTTTTAAAAGGTATTATATATTTTGGCTATACCTTTTTTTAAAAGGTATTATATATTTTGGCTATACCTTTTTTTAAAAGGTATTATATATTTTGGCTCTACCTTTTTTTAAAAGGTAGATATATATGCCCTGTCTAATTTCTTGTACCATATCAGCAATTTTTATTGTTGGTATGATCTATTTTTATTACATGACAGACAAGAGTGAAATCGTGAAAACTTACAAAGAAAAGTTGCCTTCAGACTTACAAAAACGTTATGAAAAAATAAGTCAAGAGAGAATGTCTATAAGTCTGTATGGCTATTTCTACGGATTAATTATTTCTCTCTTCCTCATCTTTTATAACATTAAAATAAAGAAGGAAAAGACTCCTGTATGGTCAATGATTTGCCTAGTAATGGCAACATGTTTTATTACAAATTATTTCTATTATATTCTCTCACCTAAATCGGATTATATTCTCAATCATACAAACTCTCCAGAGCAAGTGAAAGCTTGGTTACAAATGTATAAAGCGATGCAATATAATTATCATATGGGTATAGTGTTGGGTATTGTAGGCGTTGGTATAATGACATTTGCATTTCATTAAAAATATATTTATAAACAATTTACACCCTTGAATATTTAAAATTGGACAAAAATAACTTAAAGATAAATTATATTACTTAATTAGTAATGAATAGTAAGAAGTCTATGATGAATTACTCTAGTAAGGGAATATCTTCTGTCTTATAAAAAGGCAAGTGAGTGAGGATATTCATTTCAACCTTCTAAAACTTCAGGAATTTTAGAAGAAATTCCATAACCAAAATTTACATATTCCTGAAATGGATAAACCTTTTAGATTTGATATAAAGGTGCCATTTTAAATCTTCAAGGGTGTAAAGACAAATGTATAATATAATATAATATTGAATAGCTCATGTAGCTCAGTTGGTTAGAGCATCGGTCTTATGAGCCGAAGGTCTGCGGTTCGAGCCCGCATTTGAGCATTAATACAAAAAGCACAGATGGCCGAGTGGTTTAAGGCGGCGCGCTTAAGACGCGTTAGACTAATGTCTGCGTGGGTTCGAACCCCACTTTGTGCATAGAAGGATACAGAACTTTATCTTATCGTGAATACACGATAATAGTATCTTTAACAGCATTTTTCTCCAAATACACTTTGTGCATAGAAGGATACAGAACTTTATCTTATCGTGAATACACGATAATAGTATCTTTAACAGCATTTTTCTCCAAATATTTAAATCCAAATATTTAAATTCACATTTTTTACTATATAGTAAAATGCGGATAAAAGGATTTCGCATGTAGGAGGCCGGCCAACAAAACCTACAACTTCAGAAATCCTTACACAGCATTTTAAAATTTAATGTTTAATTAAAAACCCCAATTTTTTATAAGCTTTTTTTTAAAGCTTTTTCATACAGCAAAAAAATCAAATCAAATTTTGAAATCATTAAATGAAACCAGCAGACAAATCATGAGGGACCTATAGTGTAGAGGTTAGCACTTAAGACTTTGAATCTTGCAACCCCGGTTCGAATCCGGGTAGGTCCTAATAAATTTTATTACAACTTTTTCATAAAGGTGTAATAAAATTGATTTTAATTAAAAAGATATTTAATATTTAATATTAGTATGTATTTTCCTGACGAATTATGGAATGTAATTAAATGTTATTCTGGAATTTACTCAATTACGATAAACTGGGATTTAATGAAATTATCAAAAGAAGAAATAATAACAATTGTTAAAAATAATATCAATACTAATATTGAATATGATGATACATTTTTAAAAATAAAAAAAAATATGAGTTCTATAAAAAAATATTTAATACAATATTTTTGGAAAAATATAAATAAGACTAAATTATTACTTATTTATCGAAATTATACTTGTCAATATTGTCCATATGATTATAAGTTATTTAATTATAATGATGTTTATCTACTAGAAAACTATAAAAAAAAATATTTTACATGTTTTGATGACAAAAAATCATACAATACATTTTATATAGATAGACCATTTAAAGTAGTTAATATTACAAATAAATATGTTGAATTGATATCTTTAAATAATTATGAAACAGAAAAACCACAAAAAATAAAAATTAGAAGAAATATATGTGACAAATTGTTATATACTAACTAAATATGAAAATAAATCTTTTATACATCCAATAGCTCTGAATATTTAGTTTCAATGATTTCCGTCAATTGTTCGGAGGTAAGAACCTTATTTTTCTTCAATAATACAGCACATTCATATATAAAATCCTTTGCTAATTCAATAATCCCATACGAATAAGCATAAGCTTCTTGTAACAATTTTGAAATCTCATTATCAATAAGTTCCTTATATTTTTCACTATGACTCGGATAAATTGCCATATCTCCCATACCATAATAGGTAATCATTTTATTGGCCAACCCAAGTGCTTCCTCAAAATCAGAAATGGCACCCGTACTGACTCCCAAGTGTCCATAAAATAGTTCCTCTGCTATACGTCCTCCTAGCAATATCATTAGATGTTCAAACAAAGTGTCGCGATTGAATATGTTAGAATTCGATTTTTCAAAAAGTGTATAACCAGGTGAATTAGGAGACGATAAATTGATAATAACCTTCTTTACTTTTGAATGATTACGTGCAACAAGACCTACTACAACATGTCCCATTTCATGCACACAAATTTTGTCCAACATTTCATCAGTAAAAATATGCTCAGACGGCTGCCAACCAACCAGTATTTTGTTATAGATCATGTCAATATCATCTTGCGTAAATTTTTCACGACCATATCTGAGCGCATTCAACATGGCCTCATTCAATAGATTCTCAATTTGTGCAGCAGAAAATCCATTTGTAATTTCAACCAAGTCATCATCAATTACACCATTAACTCTTGGTTTTCCATTTGAATGTATTTTAAGAATAGCTCTACGTGCTGCTTCATCTGGATTACCTATGTATACACGTTTATCAATTCGTCCAGGTCTTAATAGAGCAGGGTCCAATAAGTCTGCACGATTTGTTGCTCCAACTATAAATACTCCCGCTTTTGTTTTAAAACCATCTAATGCAACAAGTAATTCATTCAGAGTGCTATCTCTCTCTGCAGAAGATGTCTCCTTATCAGACCCACGACTTCTCCCTAGTGCATCAATCTCATCAATAAAAATAATACAAGGAACATTCTTTTCCGCCAGTTGAAAAAGCTCGCGAATTCGTGCACTTCCAACCCCCACATACATTTCCTGAAATTGCGAACCAGAAACAGCAATAAATCCGGTTTCAGCTTCACCTGCAAGTGCCTTTGCCAATAGTGTCTTGCCATTTCCAGGTGGTCCTTCAAAAATAAGACCTTTAGGAACACGAACATTAAATCTAGAATACTTTGTATGATTTTTCAAAAGGTCGACACATTGTTCAAGTTCCTTTTTAATAGAATCGTAACCACCTACCGCAGTGAAATTAGTTTCATAATCAAAAATCACTTCAAAATTATCAGATTTTTTTCCACCACTATTACTACTACCACGACCACGACTACCACCAATAACTTTATTTTTTTTCCTACTTTTTTCATAAAAAGTATTTTCTATTTCATTATAGATATTATCATCTCCAAATGAATCATCAATACTTATTCCGTCTGCAAATAATTGATTAACAAAGTTCTTATTCAAAACAACAATAGTTTTTTTCTCATTGAAGTCCATATTATGGTCATAATCTTCATCGTATTCTTCATTATGACCTAATATTTCATTAGTTTGTTCCGTAATATTTTTAGAATTTAATTTTCTTATTAATCCTTCATAGTAGTTTCTAGAATGAGGATAAGTTGATTTTTTCTGCATTATTTTTTCAACCAATTCAGAAGTAGAATTATCATTTAAATTCCTCAAATGTCTAAAATGTCTATCATAATATGGTCTAGAGAGAGGATATTTATTATTATTTATTATATTATTCATTCTAGTGCCATAATTATGTAGATTCCCTGGAAACAAAAACCCTTTTACAAATAATAAACTAAACGAAATATTAATAAAACTAGCCAAAGAAAACATCATTTTATAATTAACTATTATATCGTGTTTTTATACCCTATTTAAAGTATTTATAATTTAGTAAAATAATATATATATATCTATATCTAATATATGAACAATTTATACAAAAAATTTACAAGTAAAACAGGCTTTTTTTTATTTATAACATTAATATCTCTAGTAGGAATTTATTTTTTTTTAAGTAAAGAAGGTATGCAAGGTGAAACAGATTATTATATAAATTCAAAAGGACTACAAATACCTATTACAAAAAATAAAATATGCATAAATAAATTTAATGGTGAGAGAATATGTGATAAAGATATAAAAGACGACCCAACAAAATCACAAGACGACCCAACAAAATCACAAAACGACAAAAAACCAGATGAATACAATAAATTAAATTCAAAAGATAGACCTTTCATTCCTCCGCAATCAAATTCAGAAAATAGTAGCAATGACCCAGTCCCAGCAAATTGCCCAAGTTTAATCTTATTAGAAGGTCCTGTTTATGTGGTTCCAAGTTCCATATTCAAAAAAATATAGAAATATTTTATACAAAACGACTTAAAAACAAGATTAGTATATAGTATGTGAACGGCGTCCATCACAGCAACTTCAAAAAATATATTTATCAAAAGGAGCCAGCAGTCAAAATATAAATAACGGATTGGCGCAGAGGAAGCGTGCCTGGCTCATAATCAGGAGGTCGATTGATCGAAACAATCATCCGTTATTTATTACTTCCTTTACAGCAATTTAATAATAATTATATGGAGGTAGCAAGAAATGGAGCTTCGATAGCTCAGTAGGTAGAGCGTTTCGCTGTTAACGAAAAGGTGCTAGGTTCGATCCCTAGTCGAAGCGATTTTTAATTTTATTAATAATAAAATTAAAATACTTATACTCTTCTTCAAAAGATATAATATTATAATTTTTAAATTTACTTAAAGATTATATATTACTATATTATATAGAAACACATGGAAACCACATCTATTATGATGACAGAATCGTCAGAATTAAAAAATAAAAGTTTCACAATAACAGATCAATTGTTCAAAGAATATGGCTGGCATCTTGCAAAAAATGAAATGAACTTGATTTGCTACACCAAATTAGGTAACGAAACTGACGTTTTTGACATAAAAATAGACACAAATGATATAATTCATGTGAGCGTTCCAATAAAAAACAGCTCTTACAATTTTGTGACCTCATTTGCAAACTATTTTAGTGCAAGTGAATATATCGAAAGTCGCCTTATCGACTTTATCTACCTTTAAATATTATCTTTTATTATCTTTTACCATTTACCCATAACAATTTTTCGGTTTTCACGTTTATATAATTTAAATCTTATAGGTATAATATATTTTTCTTTTACAACCTTCGTGTCTTCTCTTAAAAAAAAAGGATCTGAAATTGGGACTATATTATATATATAATCATTCGTAGAAATAATATTATTATTATTGTTATAATTAAACTCAATTAGTTCTGGTTGTTCTTCCGCTTCATTTATTGAATAATGTAAAGTTATAGAATTAGTTATTTTGTTATACACATTCAAATTAGCATTAAAACAAACACCACCATTAGTAAAATAACTAGATGATGCTATGTATTTATTATCATTAAATTCACTTGGGTTGGATGTATGCGTATAATTTGAATTTGCTGGAATTAATTTATTATCTTGAAAATTAGTAATTCCATCATTTGTTTCATAAAACTCCTTGATTAAATTAGAATCATTATCTACCTTAAAACATCCATTATAAATTATTTCTTCATCGTTTAATGATGAAATGGTAATACGATACCATGAAAGAGACATATAGTAATTATTTATATAATAAAATGTAACTGCAAACTCATTTTATTATATTTTGTATTTAATTATATCCCCCATAAGGTCTTCCAAATACCGCTAATACCAGGTTCCTTATCTTTTAATTCTAATCTAAATGGACAAGAATAATCTGGCTTCTCTTTCATTGCATTACAAGGATTGCAAGGTCCACTAACAAATTTAAATCTAGGCACAATATTTTCTAGTTCATTATATTCTACTGGAGTCATCATAGACGTTTGTGCACCATAAACACCATCTTTACCCATATAATGAATTCTCTCCAACGAATAATTATCCATATTACAACGAATCACATCATTACTTAGGTCAGTTTTCAACCCAGATTTATAAGCAAAGTCACCGAACCCACTTGGCAATTCTTCTGCAGGATTACCTCCTGGAATGGGAACTTGAACACCATTTATTAGAAATTGTCCTTCCTTTGTTTGATAAGAGAGAGCCATTAAAATAGCCGTCTCATTGTACATACTTTGTGTTTCTAATAATGCGGCATCTGGTGCAACCTTTATATATGGATTTGCATTAATCGCTTGCAAATAAAGCTTTTTAGTTTTTTCTGACCATGGCCATATACCATTCTTATTAAAATAATTAAACTCCTCAGGAGTAGCTTGATTTTTTTTAATCATATTTAAATCAAATATCTTCTGCGGATTAATTGTATCCTGGATGAGAAGAAAAGTTTTGTCTGGATCAGAAAAACCTTCTTTCTCTCTTGATAACAGAGAGAAACGATATAATATAATAAATATAATTAGTAAAAGAATACCATATTTTACATTATAAGAAATAACTAAAATCACAATTATAAGCAATATAAAATTACCTAAAAGTGTATTAAATAATGTAACAAATACTTCAGGAATGAAATAAAACAAAAACCATAAGCATATAAGTATTGCAAGTAATCCAATCAATTCTATTCTAGTATTTTTATTTAATTGCATATTAAAAGGTTTATTTTTTGTCATTATTATAATACTATTTATATAATATTATAATACTATTTATAATTTTATCTTCCTGTAGAACCAAACCCTCCTTCACCTCTCTCCGTATTTAAACCAAGTGCATCTTTATTTGGTACAAGCTCAACATAAATAGGTACTAATCCTGGTGCACAAATTTGTAAATACCTATCCAACTTCTTAATATGTGATGTTTCGCCACTAGGAATATCAAACATACCCATTAAATGACCGCGATAACCGGCATCAATAATACCGACATTATTTGCCAGCCGAAATGGGCTCTTGGAAATACTCGACCTCGGATACATATAAAAACCAGTATTAAATGACACATCATTTGTTATCATCCTACATGCGCACACAATAGAATGATCAACCTTATTAGCGAGTGGCTTTGACAAAATGTCCGATTCGGCAACCAAAATATCGAATCCAGCATCAATCATATCAGGATTATTCAAAATTTTATTGTTATGATTATCGACTGCCTCAAGATAAGCATTATTCAATTCTGTGTCAATTGAATCTACATAAAGTTTCATGTGCATATATACGCCATAAATATCTAAAAGATGATAATTCGTAAAAGAAGACATTATAATATAATATAATAATTGTCTTTAAATAACTTTTATCCATCCACTTTTAGAAAAAGTGGAGCAAAATAAACCCATAGGTTTTGGTTATTTCGGTATTTACACTTTTCTCATTTAAAAGCACAACTATAGCAATTTTTATATGAGTAATCACATTCTTTACCACATCTTTCACAAGTGCCTATTCTGCAATTATTGCACTTATTTACTTTTCTATTTTTATGCGGATTTCCACAATCTTCACACGTTCTTGAACTTTTTGGAATAAATTTTTTTATGCAACAATTTCCTAATATTAATATTTGTTCTCCATCTGTTATATAACAGTTTTCTCTAATATGATGTCCGCAAACACATTCATTTACATGCTCAGGTAAATCATCATCTTTACAACATAATTCAAAGTATTTAAAATGGCGTCCTGTTCTTCCTCCACAATATTTCCATTCGCTATTTTTAATTTCTTCGTATGTTAAACCATAATTTTCTAATCCTTTAATAAACTTATTTGTTAATTCAAGTGAAGGAATTTTTGATGTCATTTATAAAATAAGTTACATAATTTTTATATTATTTTTTCATTTTTTTTATTTAATCATAAAAGAAAATTAAATCTACTTTTATCCACTTTTAGAAAAAGTGGAGCAAAATAAAGACCAACCTTATCCACTTTTAGAAATGTTTGGCTCCACCTTTTACACCTTTTAACATTTCAAACGCCGATTATTTATAATAAAATAAAATTGAATTAAATAGTATTTATTAATATAAATATTATTTATTAAAATGGTTTATATATACATACTTCAGTTAGAGCAAGATAAATATTATATTGGAAAAACAAGTAATCCACAATTTCGTATAGAAAGTCATTTTAATTTTAATGGTTCTGCTTGGACTGTCAAGTATAAACCCATTAAATTAATAAAACTTATTCCAAATTGTGATGATTATGATGAAGATAAATATACTAGAATTTATATGGATAAATATGGAATTCAAAATGTTCGTGGTGGCTCTTATGTTAAAATTAAATTAGATACAACTACAATAACTCATTTACAACAAATGAGTAATGGAACTAATAATAAATGTTTTATTTGTAGTAAAGAAGGACATTTTGCGAAAGATTGTGAAGAAAATGAATGTTGGGAAACAGAAAGTGATGGTAGTGAAAATATATGGTGTTGTGATTATTGTAAAAAAGAATTTACAGACTTAAAAAAATACGAATATCACGAAAAATATTGTAATTATTGTAATAAAAAATATAATAAATATGAAAGAGAAAGTGATGGTAGTAAAAATATATGGTGTTGTGATTATTGTAAAAAAGAATTTACAGACTTAAAAAAATACGAATATCACGAAAAATATTGTAATTATCGTAATAAAAATTATAATAAATATCATGATGATGATGATGATGATGATTGTTGTTTTAGATGTGGTAGAGAAGGGCACTTCGCATCATCTTGTTACGCGTCAAGAGATATAGAAGGCAATTATCTTAAATAATCGGCGTTTGAAATGTTAAAAGGTGTAAAAGGTGGATTCAAAGGTGGATTAAATCCAGCGCCTTCAACCGATAATAAAATACTCGCCTTTTCATATGTAGTTCTTTAATTTCCCACTTCATATCATCAATCAATTTATCCAGTTTCTCTTCTATATTAGCCGCACCTTGATTCTGTGCATCCACTTTCAACCTGTACAACTTTTCCAACTCCAATTCCACTTGTTGCATCTTATCGTAATAATCTATAAATTGCCCATTCATTTCTGACACGATATTGTCGTAAGATTTAGTCGGCATTTCATCGAAGCTCATAATTTCATCCAAAATGGCTTTCTCTTTTAATTTATCCATTTGATAAAATCGGACTTCCCATGTATTAAAATCTAATTCAAACCTATATTCATAACTATTCGCATTTTTGTCTTCTTCTTTCAATAGTATATGACCGGCTTCTAATATATTGATGAAACTACTTTGACAAAATCGAAGCAAATTAGGCCACGAAACAGGTTCTGACATATCTGAAAATCTCTGACATTTCTTTATATTATTAATAGTAGGTTCTCCTTTCGCTACTTTTATTTTTTCAAAAGCTTCCTTCACCAAATCCTTTCTTAAACCATAATGTTTCATAATAACATACATCTCTCTAACAAGAATTCGCCAAAGCAATTCAGCGTCATCATCGACTTTCATAAAACGTTTTTTACGGCCAATTATAAATCCAAAGGAACCCTTTATAACCATATAGAATAAATATAAATATAAAGTTGTTTTAGTTTTATATTTATTTTGATAAGAATTATATTCGATGGTAAGAATTATATTCGATGGTAAGAATTATATTCGATGGTAAGAATTATATTCGATGGTAAGAATTATATTCGATGGTAAGAATTATATTCGATGGTAAGAATTA
>Ga0114959_10002745_pt1 | contig 14186 bp, 13 predicted proteins | sample C_130625_EF_Meta_FD_87317 | JGI IMG/M metagenome (GOLD analysis project Ga0114959, IMG submission 87317) | Freshwater microbial communities from Lake Croche, Canada to study carbon cycling - C_130625_EF_MetaG | ecosystem: Environmental > Aquatic > Freshwater > Lake | place: Lake Croche, Canada...
GGCGGGGCCGACTGCGAGACGGCGCTCCTGCCAGCATGCGTCGTTGCGCCCGGGGTGGCGCTCACCTGCACGGCCGTCGCGAGCTGTGAGTGCTACCGCCAATGCGACGCGCTTGGAAACAGGTTTACGATGGTTGACAAGCCATGCTTCTCGCGGGGCACCCCCGGGCCCGGCCCGCCGGGGGCGTACCCGCCGCCGGATGAGCCAAACGTCACGTTCTGGACCACTTGGATTCCTCAACGCGCCCAGCAAACCAAAGAGCTTCTTGTGGATGGCAAAGCCGTGCAACACCTCGGCGCGTGCCCGGGCAACTGCTCTTTCGACGGCACCTGCCTCGCTGGAGGGGGGTGCGTGTGCAACCCCGGGCGCACCGGACAGGCGTGCGAGACGCACGATAAGGCAACCTGCTTTCTTTCTTGCTCTGGACGCGGCTCGTGCGAGCACGGCGTGTGCCGGTGTGAGCCCGGCTGGTTCGGCCTCGGGTGCACCGAGGCGGTTGCCCGCTCGGCCGAGAGACCGCCGGCGCCGCCGCGCCACAAGCTCGCAGTGTACGTGTGGGAGCTTCCAACGCACGTCAGCCTGTGGAGCCTTATGGACGGGCGTCCCCACTTTCCCCAGCAAAATGAACACATGAGCGAGATGGAGTTTTTCTACACGCTCATGGCGGACAAATTCCACCGCGTTACGACACCATGGGAGGCCAACTTCTTTTATGCGCCTACATTTAACTTTGGCGTCGCCTTCTGGTTTGGCGGAGACCTTGTCGTAGCCCGCATCGTCACCATCATAGAGTGGCTCAAGTCCAATGCCCTCGCCGCGCCGTTCTGGGCCGCCAAGCGCGGCGCGGACACAGCCTTCTGGGCGTCTGGCGACATGGGTGCCTGCACGCTCAACAACGGCGGCATAGGTGGCTCAAACCGCGCCCCCATCGGCAACGAGGACCTGAAAGAGGTTGTCGTCATTTCCGAGTATGGGCACACGAACTTTTCACAGCGCGACAAGAGCGACTCGATGCGGGGGTCGCACTGCATGCGCTCATTGAGGGGCATCGTTGTTCCCACGAGCAACGAGATCCAGGACTGCGAGACGATCGCCGAAAACACTCACAAAAAAAATGAAACGCGAACCGTCCTGTTCACTTTTCTCGGCGCAAATCCAGAAGGGGACGATGTGTACGGGCAAGGCGCCCGGTGGCGAGCAAAGGCGGCGCTGAAAAACGCAACCGACGTCGTCTTTGCAGACAACGTGCGGGACGAGGCGTACTTTGACGCCCTGCGGCGGAGCGTCTTTTGCCTCGCACCGTCGGGCCACGGGCATGGGAACCGGCTGACATTTGCCATGCTCACGTGGTGCATACCAGTCATCATTCAGGACGGCGTACGCCAGTCCTTCGACGACGTGCTCCCGTACTGGGACTTTGCGCTCCGCGTGCCCCAGGCTGAATTGCCGGCGCTGGATCACATCCTGCGCGCCGTGCCCGAGTCGAGGCGGGAGGCGATGCGGCACTCGGTGCGGAAGCACAGCAAGTACTTTTGCTGGCACGCGCGCGAGGGCGAGCCGCCGCCGAGCGCGCGGGCGTACGATGGCGTGCTCGAGTCGATGCGCAGAAAGGTGTACCAGGAAAGCTTTGCGGCTTGACGCCGCCTCACCGCCCTGACCCCCCGCGTTTTTTCGCGTCCCCGTGCCGCGTAGTCGCGAAGAAAAAGCACACAAACAAAGCTTCACCAGCAACGATAGAGCCGATCACGATGCCTATAATCGCCGCCTGTGACAGCCCAGCCGTTGCCGGCGGCGCGAAGACAATGTCGGCCATGGGCGGCGGGAGCGGCGGGGGTGCGCCGAGCGTGTCATCTTTCGTAGGACCAAGGAGCGCGCTGATGCTCAAATTTTGACGCACCGTGTCACGGGTCGTGTCTGGGTTGATGCGCAGGTAGTAGAGCGCCGGGGTTGCGCCAGAAGCGCCAAAGTTGGCGTCGTTTCCTGGCAGGTCGATGTCTATCAAGGCTGGGTATGCGTACGTAAACCCGTTGTAGTTGGCCTGCTCGGAGCTCGCCCAGGCGCCGTACTGTATAGCCGTCGGAAAGCTCCAGTTGGTCAGGTTTGTGCCCACCGAGTAAGAGAACCAGTTGTCCACGACATCTACGGCCAGCCACGCGTTGAGCGCCGTGCTCCACGAGAATGAGCTCCCAACGTTTGTCACGCCTTTGCAAATGCTCGTCGCGTTGGTGGTGTACGGGTTCACCGACTTGACTGAGAACGCCGCGCCGTCCCACCCGCGCCAGGCGGACGGGTCCGATATGTTCTTCGACTGCCACAAGCAATAGAGCGACAAAGTCCTGGGAGTCGAAGACGCGTACACAGGGTTGCCTGCAAAAACGTACCAAAAGTTGTCCGCTCCCGGCGCGTACGTGTTCTGCACGATGTTTGACGACACGTACGTGCCTTGCCGCCAGCCGCCGCTCGCGTTATACTTGTACGGCGAGACGATGACCCCCGGCGCCGGGTCCGGGCCGGTGACGAACCGGTACGTGCTCCCGCCGTCCAGGGACTTGGCGCCGGCGATGTTGGAGTACCAGCCGCTCCCTTCCGGACAATAGTTGGTTTGCACGAGCGCGTGCACAGTGCCGGTCGACTTAGTGAGCACATTGCTTTCGGCCCAGTGCCCCATTATCCAGAAGCCGCACGCCCCGCCGTTGTAGGCGGGGCCTGTTTTCGCATATCCTGGAAAAGCCGTAATGGTGCTGTCGATATTCGGAAAATACGGCGTCGTAGGGCCCGAGCAGTCCCTCGCAAACGAGGAGGCGCCGGGGGGGCGAATGGAGCGCAAGTTGTAGATTGTCATCCCGTTGGTGAGGGTCACGGTGCCGTCCGCGGCTCGGAACGCCGAAATGCCTGCGTCGTGCCCGCCATCATCTGGGCTGAAGCACAGCCCCGCGTGAGGAGTGATGACTTCGACCGTTGGATCGATGCTCACGCTCGCCTTTGGGGTGGGCGAAAAGTTGGGCAGTGAATACCCTGTCGACGGCGCCGGCGGGAGCGGCGGAAGTGGGGGTGGCGCGTTCGGCCGAGCGTACGGCGGCGCCGGCGGGGACGGGGGAGGTTGCGGGATGCCAGAGTACACGCTCGCCACATCCGTCGCGCTGAGCGAGTAGTTCCACAGCATCAGCTCGTCTATGAACCCGGTAAACGGCGATCGCTCGTTATTTGCGGGGCGCCCCAGGACGAGGCGCGCGAGCGGCGAGGACGTGTTGAAGAGCGGGTGCGACGTCGTCGACGTCTGAGCGCCGTTGATGTAGTTGTAAAACACGCCATTGGCGTACACGAAAGCGGCGTGGTACCACGCGTACGCAGTATTCAGGACGGGCAAGTTGTAGGAGACGCCATACTTGACGACGACCCCGGCAGGGGAGTACCACACCTCTTTGGCATTGGCGCAATACACCCATGCGGCGAGAGAGAACCCCTTCGCGCCGCTGAATACATTCGGGAGACTGTATGATATCCAGTTCGAGGAACCGTGGTACCCTTCGCCCCAAGACACGTAGTCGTTGGGCGGGGTGACGAATGACAGCGCCTTGCCTCGAAAGCCCATGGCGTACGAAAGACTCGCCGCCTGCGAGCGCTCGTCATTCACGATCACCACGTTGGGCTGCAGCCCGGCGTATGTGTCCGTCGCGGAGCCCTCCATCTGCCACCAGAGAAGAGGTTTCTTTGTCGTCATCAAAGGCCACGGCGTCGGCGGCTTTGGCGGAGGCGAGGGCGGCGCCGGCGGCGAGGGCGGCGGCGACGGAGGGGATGGCGGCGGCGACGGAGGGGAGGGACAGCTCGCGCCGGAATACATTTTAGAAACGTCGCCCGACGTAAAAACGTAGCCGAGCGAAAGTTGAACGTCGGCGACGGCCACGGGATAGGCGGCCTGGCTCCCGGCGCCGACGGCGAGCGAGCGGGGCACCACCGCCGGGGCGCCCCCCGAGTTTTGACGGCACCCATACTGGCTTCGAACGCCGTTGATGTACGTGCATACGTACCCTGCGGCCGTAACGCTCACCGCATAATGGTTCCACACGTTGTATGCCGGCGGTGGAGGGGTGAAGCCGTAGAATGTGTTGGGGTTCAAGTAGCTATTGGCCGCTGCAAAATAAGAGTTATTCGAACCACCGTTGGAAGACACGTACAGCGCATCGAAACGCGGCCCGCTGAAGCTAAAAAAGTTGGGCTGTGGGTAGCCGCACGTAGACCAGCACGTGATGTTCCACATAACTTTCGCCCAGAAGCTAAAGCTGAGCGCGCCGCCGGCCCCCATTGGGCTCGAGCTCACACTGCCGCCCGAAAAGGTGAGGGCGCCGTCCTGGGCGAATGCGGCGCCGGCGCTCGACTTGGTGGCATTCAGCGAGCCGATGGTGTCAACGACAGTGTTTCCAACCACAGACGCGGGCGTCAGAGGCCAGCGGTTGGTGATGAAATAGCACGGCGAGTCGCGCGACGAGGGCAGGGGCGGCACCGGAGGGGAAGGCGGCGGCGGGGAAGGAAGCGCAGGTGGCGGGCGTGGGCTGGGGCTCGGGGGCGGACGAGGGCTTGGGCTCGGCGGCGGAGGAGGGCTGGGGCTGGGCGGCGGACGAGGGCTCGGGCTGGGAGGCGATGGCGGGCTGGGGCTCGGAGGCGGCGGGAAGGTGAGCGCACTCGTACAAAAGATAAAAAGGGCAAACACGAACCGACTGGCAGCCATTGCTTCTTGTCGTTGGATAAAAGTATCTATATCTGGGCTACAATTTAGCCAGAACCCGCCGTTCGCTGTTTCGTAACTGTTATTTACACACACTCGTGGCGCCACAATGCGCGACGTCCTCATCGCCGCACTCGCCGCCGACGTGCTGGACGGCGCCGCGTGGCCCGGCACGGAGTGCTACGCGAGCATTTCCATCGAGCCGGAGTGCCTCGCGCCGGGCTGGTCGTATGAAGCCTCCGTGCTCGCCCGAGGCGGAGGCTACGCGGCGCCGGCGGTGCACCTCGTCGGCCCCGGCGTGCGCAAGCTCGTGGCGCTCGGCCGGGCTATGCCCGTGACGCCCGCCAACGCAACGCAATTCGCGGGCGTGCTGATCGAGGCGCTCGAGTCGGTGGCGCCAGGAGATGTGAGCGCGCTCGCGTGCGCGGGCGGAGGAGAGGCGAGGAAGAGGCGACTGTGTTAATTTCGGACGTACTATAACTACCACCATTTTTGTCCCCTTACCGATGATCGATCCCATCCTCGCCCCCACCAACGACCGGTTTTGCTTGTTCCCTATCCAGCACGATGACATTTTTCGAATGTACAAGCAGGCGGTGGCGTCGTACTGGACCGTGGAGGAGATTGACATGGAGACGGACAGGCGCCAGTGGCCTACACTCACGGACGATGAGCGCCACTTTATCTCGCGCGTCCTTGCGTTTTTTGCATCGAGCGACGGCATCATTAACGAAAATTTGTGCGCTAGGTTTTCGAATGAGGTGCAGGTGCCCGAGGCGCGCGCATTTTACTCGTTTCAAATGGCCATCGAAAGCGTCCACAACGAGGCGTACAGCCTGATGATTGATTCGCTGGTGGAGGGCACCGAGGCTAAGGCGCACCTGTTTAACGCCATCGAAACCATACCGTGCGTGACTCGCAAGGCGCAGTGGGCGGCCAAGTGGATTACGTCCAACGCCAACTTTGCGACCCGGCTGGTGGCATTTGCAGTGGTGGAAGGTATTTTTTTCAGCGGGTCGTTTGCCGCCATCTATTGGTTGAAAAAACGGGGGCTGTGCCCCGGGCTTACCTTTGCCAACGAGCTCATTTCCAGGGATGAGGGCCTGCACCGCGACTTTGCTTGCCTGTTGCATACCAAGCTAGTGGAGCCGTGCTCGGAGGCGGATGTGCACGCCATTGTGCGCGAGGCGGTTGAGATTGAGCACGACTTTGTGGAGAATGCCCTGCCGGTGGGGCTCATCGGCATGAACGCCGACCTAATGAAGGATTATATTCTGTTTGTGGCCGACCACCTGGTGACGTCGCTGGGGTTTTCCAAGGTGTATGGTGTGACCAACCCGCTTGAGTATATGGAGCTCATAAGTCTCCAAGGAAAAACAAATGTAAGTTCCCGTTGTTGTTCCGTTGTTGCTCCATATCTAACACCCGCTCACAGTTTTTCGAGCGACGCGTTGGGGAGTATGCCAAGGCGGGTGTCATGGCTGGCATGGATAAGAGCGCAAAGAACCACAGCTTTAGCGTCGAAGAAGACTTCTAGTACAGTATACGGCGTATACAGCTTGGGGTGCTGGGTTTAGGGTTGGCACACAGGGTGTTATTCATCCTCCACACGCCAGTCTCGCTATGCTCTCCGTCCAGCCCGGCACTTCGCCCGACGAGCGCGCCGAGACGCTACTCGAGCGCGCCGAAACGTCCATCGAGCGCGCCGAGACGCCCGACAAGCTCGCAGTGAGCGGCGCACCGCCGCCGCCGCCGCCGCTGTCGCGCCTGCGTCCTGTGCATGCGCTCGACATGACCCCAGGCTTGTACTTTCTCGGCGACCCGTGCTACGCCTTTTCGAGCGCCGCGTGGGACGCGCTCTGCGACAAGATGGAAGCGGCACGGTGGCCGCGCACCGCCGCATACTCCGCCGACGGCGAGTGCCTGGTCGTCATGACAACTCTGCACGGCGACGGCACGTACTTGGACGAGGATGGAAACGAGTACTCTGTCGACTCGGGCCTGCTGGGCGCCGTGAAGCTCCTCGCGCCGGTGCCACGCGCCACCGCTCGCATGCTCCGCGCGTGCGGCCGCGTCGTGCGCTTCGACGAGCCGTTCTCGTGCTCCAGCCGCTCGGGGCTGCTCGACTTTGGTGGCCATGTGATAGACACCAACTAGGCGCAGGACGGCGCTCGCTTGAGCCGCGGCGCGTGCTTGTAAGGACTGGCGCAACGCCACGCGGAGACAAGAAAGAGTCAAAACTCGCTTGTGCCAAGCGCTTACACCCTTCTCTTTCTCATGTTTTCAGCCTTCCTCATGTTCTCCTTCTCCTTCCTCATGATCATCCGCGCTTTGCATGCCCGGCCTATGGCCTCAGCCATGCCTGAAGAGAGCGAAAACGGCGGCCCGCGCGCGACCATAGCCGCCGCCTCCACCTCGTCCACGCGGCGCACGCTCGCCAGCTTCCGGAACGGCCAGTGCGCGAGCCCGATCTTGCGGCACGCGATCTTCAGCCGCGTGGTGCCCACGCCGAGCGCCGACGCCGCCTTGTAGAGCGGCTTGTCGAAGTGCGGGACAAGCGCCGCGTACGTGAGCGGGGCGGAGCCGTCTCCGACGCATGAAGCCGTCTCCTCCACAGAGAGCGAAAGGTCTGGCTCGAGCCAGCCTGCATAGACTGTGTCGCACGCAAAGGCCTCGAGCAGGTCAGACATGGCGCCGCAGAGTGGCAAGGGGCGCCGCGCCCCGGGTCCGGGTGTGCGCCGCGGGGCGCTTGCTCTTGGTGCGCCGTCTCGGGCGCTTTGCGCGCGTGCGTACAAGACGGCATGCGCAACACTGGGCGTACAGGTGCCGCTATTTCTTTACAGCTCAGGAGCTTGCCCAGTTGCCCGCTCATGCTTGGCCGTGCACCCGCGCGCATGAGTTCCGCGCTCGCGCTCGCGCATGATCCGCTTTGGCTCGCGCTTCTCTTCGCCTTGTTCGCGAGCATGCCGTCGCGCACGCCGGCATGCCTCCGGCACAGTTTTACTGCCTCTCCGCCGTCGCCTCTTCGAGAGCCTCCCACGCCATAGCCATCGCCTCTTGCGCCACCGAATCGCAGGCGAGGAACCACGCGATCCCCTCCCGCAAGTGCTCGTACCGAGCGAGCGCGCCGCGCTCGGGCAGTGGGGTGCAGAGGAAGCTCGCCACTCCGTGGCGCGCGTGGCCAGGGACCAGATCAAACCACGCGTCCATAGCAAGATCCCAGTCGCTTACGACTTCCTCATCGTCAAGGAGCCCTGGGGGAGGGGCAAAGTCTACCTCAAGGCGCAAGCCTCCACGGCCCATGGAGCAACAAGGGGGGAAGTTTGGTATGTAACTCCGGAGATATGCGTTACGCCATGTACCATGGTACAGTGTACCATGGTACATGTACCATGTGTCGTGCCAGCGCCACTTTTCGGGGGCGCACGCCAGACATGGTACATGTACCATGGTACACTGTACCATGGTACATGCACCCGGGTCACTTGTGGGTGTAACTCCAGTGGGTGTAACTCCATTGCGGGCGTATGCGTTACATGTACCATGGTACACTGTACCATGGTACATGTACCATGTCTGAATTTCACACTCAAGAGGCGGCCGCATGACACACATGGTACATGTACCATGGTACACTGTACCATGGTACACTGTACCATGGTACATGTAACGCACACGCCCGCAATGGAGTTACACCCGCTGGAGTTACATATACAAGTGACCCGGGTCGCATGTACCATGGTACAGTGTACCATGGTACATGTACCATGTCTGACTTTCACCACTCAAAGGCAGCCGCATGACACACATGGTACATGTACCATGGTACACTGTACCATGGTACCGAGACCCGGGTCACTTGTGTACGTAACTCCACCGCCTGTCTGAGGTATGTGTACTGCCAGCGTTACGGAGCCGCTTAGTTATAACTTGGCAGGTCGCCCCCCTTTATGTGCCCCGAGTGCGAGCGCCTCCCTCTTGTGACTCGACTCTATTACAACGGGGCATACATCTGGCGCGTCCGCGATGGCGTCACGACGGTGATGTGCGACACCGAGCAAAAGGCGGCTCGGCTCGCAGCAAACATTGCGCGCCAGAGGATGCTCTCTGGTCTCTAGTGGTACACAACAACGTCTGTGTCCGTGTGCACCAACATCCCTGCGTGCAGCGACCCGTTGCGGAGAAGGGCGGGCTGGTTGGCGCACACGGGCTCCTGGATGGCCAGCGCGCCTCCGCGCCCGTCCACCTCTACGGAAGGCGCCTCAACCGGAAGCTCGCTCGCGTTGATTTGCTTGCCCAACGAGTTGTTCGTTCTGTAGTCGAACACGGGCACGTGACGGCAGTCCTTCAGCGAGCCGCGCGCCGTGGGAGAGCCACCGGGCGGCGTCTGCCAAGAGCTGGAGTGGGGCGAATGCCCATGCATGATGAACCACGGGCCCACTGAGTTTGTTCCGAAGCTCATGGTGTAGCAATTCGTTGCGCCTTGAAATATAGCCAGCGCACTTTGTGCCGCCCCGCTTCTGGGCTGATGGATCCCCTAGAGCAGGTGTTTCGCGAACACGTCCCGCTCGAGCAGGCGTACAGTCACGTGTTCGCGAGCGCGGTCCACAGCACATACGAGCGGAGCTTGAAGCCAGCCGCCCTGCGGCTCCTGGCGGAGCAGGGCTTTGTGCTGGATGACATGGACCCCAGGACGCCAACACTCATATTGGAGGGCATCGTCGCAGTATTCTTTACGCGCCTGTTCGGCGTGCCGCTCACCGTCGCCAAAGTGCCGACGCAGATGGGCTACGACGTGAGCGCCGTGCGCGTCGCCCTCCTGGGCGGGGCGAGCATGTACTTTCAGGCCAAGGGGGGCAAGGAGTACGTCTCGCTCGACAAGTTCGAGGAGTCGCTCGCCAACACGCACCGGGCCATAATGAAGGAGACGGGCGACCCCGGCGCATCCGTCCTGGGCGGCTCGTCGCACTTCTTTTTCGTGGCGCGCAACCTCCACCCGGCCGTGGTGAGTCGCGTCAATGAGTACTGCCGCAAAGGCTACAACATCCAGGCGTACTCCATCGAGGGCACCGGCGAGGAGACGCGCATCGTCCCGCGCTCGCCCTCCGCCTACGTCTTCATCGCGGCGCACGTGACGGAGACGCCCTTTTTTAAGGCCAGAATGAAGGAGCTCGCCGACCTCGAGGCCCGCATGGCCGCGATAGAGACGTTCAAGGCGCTGGCCGACTCTCGCGGGGTGAGCGCCGGGGCTGAAAGAGCGCCGGCCGCCGTCGCCTCCGGCTTGACGCTGCCGATCGGCGACACCGCGGACGCGGAAGAAGACGAGCCGTCCGCGAGCGAGATGTACGTGGACCGCGCCAGCGTTTCGGAGAGCCTTGACGAGGCGAGCCTGGAGGCCAGCCCCGCGGCGCCGTGCCCCGCCCGCCGCGCGCCGCCGGGCCCTGCTCAAGTGCGCGCGGGGCTTGTACCGGCCGCGGAAGCGCCTCGCAAGCGGAGACGCATGGAGCCCAAGCGCGTCTGGACGGATGCGAGCGGCGAGACGCGGCGCCTGCCGCCGTTCCTGTACCCGATGTCGAACAACCCGACGGTCATAAAGATCTCGTACAGCGTGCTCAGGTCGAAATTCGGCAAGAAACAAGACGTCATGGTGGGTACCATCTCCGCCCCAACGTGGCACGAGGTGGACGTGTGCGGCATCCTGGCCGAGAAGGTTGCCGAGCGCGCGCGGGTCATCGACGGCGAGGCGCGAGTTGCGGCGTTCGACAAAGCGCACGAAGAGGGGGGAATGCAGCGCGCTAGGTTCGAGGAGGCAAAGACGGCGTTTGCCGACCTCATGCGCCAAGCCAAGGGGCTGCCGATCGAACACCGTCTCCACTTTCGAACGATGTAATCCACGCACCCCTGTCTCATGAAGAAGCCTCTCTGCAGCTTTGCGGAGCCGCGCCGCTCGCACGAGGTGTGGACCCCCACCAACCGCCACGACGCGTACGCGGGCGGCGTGCTCTTTTCGGTGATCGAGTACACCCATGTGGGGTTTGGCTGGCGCGAGGCGCGCGTGACGCTCCGCACGCCGAAGCCGCACTTTGGGGGCAACGAGCTCCGCCGCCTCGTCCGCGGCGCCGAGGCGTCGCTCCGGCGCCGTTTTGCGGCCACGGTGAAGCTCCACCCCACGTTGGACATCAAGTTTTCCGTCCATGCTGGGTCCCTGGCGCACATGACGGGCGCACTGTCATCCATCTGGTCCCTCGTGCCTCGGCCGCCGCCGCAGGCCGCGCCGCAGGCCGCGCCGCAGGCCGCGCCCGCCCTGGCGGCGCCCGAGCCCGCCCCTCCGCCGTCGCCCACGGCGTCCAGAACCATGTCCATGCCCGCGACAAACGAGGCGGAGGCGGAGGCGTTCCTCTCCATGCTCAAGCCGCCCGCGGCACCTTCTGTGCGCGGCTCCTTCTCTCTCGTCGCCCACAACGTGTCGTGGGCGGCGCTCAACAAGGCGCTCCCCGCGCTCACGGCGGCGGGCGGGCGGCTGGAGGCGAGCACCGAGATCAACTGCTTCAGGCTCAGCTTTTGATCATGGCAGTGGAATAAAATACTTGCTTTCTGAACGAATAAATGCCTCTCCGCCCTGGCCCGTCTCGTCGTCCAGCTCCACCAGCGCGGTGGTGCACCCAACACCAGTCAGGTTGTTGCGGAGCTCGGCAACCCACTGCGGCGTCGTGTGCGCGCTCTCGTAGTACAGCGTGTGCACGTGACACAAAGCGCCCGTGTGAAACAGTCTGCTTATGACTGCCATGTCGGTACCTTCGATGTCCGACTTCATAAGCACGCGCGGCTCACGGTACTGTCTGTATGGATGAGGGAGCGTGCGGCCGACAACCTCTTTCAAAAACCAGTGCGCCAAGTCCACAGATCTCACCTCTATGCCCGTCCCAGTCGATTCTGAGATGTGTGCCGAAATGGCGGCGCCCCCGTCAATGGCATCCTCTCCGCCGCCGCCGGCGCTGAACGAAACGTTGCGCCCGTCAGTGGTAACAGCCGTCTCGGTGAAGAATAACACGCGCCGGCCGGTACGCAGATATGCCTTCTCGAGCCGAATGAGCCGTGCGGAGTGTCGGGGGCTGGCTTCAAACCCAAAAGTGCACACGTCGTTTCTATTCTCCCCGAACACGGAGCGAAACAACGGTTCGGAAGGGTTGCACGGCTTCGGGCATTGATATTCTTCATATGCCAGAAAACGATGAGGCTCATACATTTTTCTCACCTGCATTCCAATGTTAGACCCGTAGTCGACATACACGCGGGAGCACCCGTCTGCGAGTTTTGCGCGCGTTGATTGTATGGCAAGTATCAGAAAGAACAAGAACAGCATCGAGCATATCTGAGCTGTGCAACATATATCTCGTCGGGAGCGCCGGACCGCAGGATGAGCATCACCGCATTCGTGTCAAACCGCGGCGGCATCGGCAAGAGCTCGCTCGTGTCCCAGCTCGCCCCCGCCTACGCGCTCGCGCACCCCGATCGCGACGTGGTGGTTTTGGACATGAGCATTCAAGGCGACACGAGTACCTTTCTTCTCGGCGGGGCGGCGGAGCCGCGAGCATGCGCCCCCGGAGTGCGCACGCGCGGCGCCGAGTCGCTCGCCGCCCTGGCGCCGGAACGCTCCGCCGCCGCTTTCATAGACGCCCTGCGCGCGCCACCTCCGACGCCATCGGTCTCGCGTTCCTTCTGGCGCGGCTTGGCGGCGGCGCCGGCTCCTGTTGAGAGTTGGCGGGCGCACTCCGTCCGGCCCGCGGAGGTTCACCCCTCGGGCGGGTGCCCGCCAAACGTGCACCTCATTCCGGGCGGCAAGCGCTTGTTTGGCGCCCCATTCGACGGCCTGGCGCCCGCGCTCCGCCGCGCGCTCGCCGGCGCGCACGTCTTCGTCGACACGGACGCCGAGCTGACGGAGCGCGGCGCCTCCTTGGCGGGCATCGGAGCCGCCGACTCGCTCGCGATCGTGCTCAGCACGTCGTGGGCCGACTACTTGCGCACGCTCGACGACCCGGCAAACTCGTTGTTTGCGGCGCTCGTCTTCCTCGCCGGGCGGCACCCGGAGCTCTCGCCGCGCGTGGCGCACGTGGTGTTCAATGGCGTCCAAAAGCGCCTCGGCGCGCCCTCCGGCTTCGAGTCGGCGCCCGGCGTGCTCCCCTTCACGCCCCCGTCCTTGGCGTTCGAGTCCATCGCCGAGATCTCGGCGCACCTGCGCTCCGTCGCGTGCGACCCGGAGACGGGCTACGCGCGCTTTTTCGCCGTTCCCGAAACGCTGGCGTCGGACGCCGTCTTCGTGCGGATGTACGTCACCGCCGTGCCCGCCGTGCCGGACGGCGCCTGGGCCGCCGCACTGCTCAAGGGCCAGCCGCTGGTGTGTTCCTCGAGCGGCTCGGACGGCGTCGCGGCGGCGGCGGCGGCGCACATTGCCGCGGCCATGGCCCGGTTCAAATGAGGAGCGCCGCGGGCACCTGCCACCCGGGGGCCAGGGAGCACGCAAAGGCGTAGAGCACGATGCACGCCTCTCGTACCCAGGCGAGAGGGTGCTCGGGCGCGCGAAGGCGGGCGGCGAGGCGGTGCATCGGGCCGAGCGCGCCCAGGGCGACGGCGCCCGAGGCGGCGGCGGCACACAGGAGCGGGGCCGCCGGGCAGGCGAGCACGTACGCGCACAGGGCGCCTTGTAGTGCGAGAGCGCACCCGACGTCTCGTCGCAGGGCGTTGAGCGCCCGCCGGCCGAGGGCGACGGCGCCGTCCCGCGCCGCTCGGGCGCGTTCCCGCGCCGCTCGGGCGCGTTCCCGCGCCGCTCGGGCGCGCTTCAGAAGGCGGTCGCACAGCGAGGGCGCCTCCTTGCGCTCGACGATGAGAATGATGATGATGGGCGATGGAAACATTCTTTGTTCCAGTCGTTCTTTGTAAAAAGTTAAACAATACCTTAAATAGTCGCGCACATACTAGCCATCAAGCTCTGCCTGAATCTCGGCGCGCATGGCGTCGGGGATTGCGACGCGCGTCTGCCGCAGGACCTGCGCCAGGAACATCTCGCGCGTGAGGCGATCTTTTCCACGAACGCGTCGCGAATCTTCGTATCCACCTCGGCATCCGCGCTCTTCTTCCACATGTAGAGGTACGGAGCCATGGCCGCCGCATCCGAACCGTACCGGTTGCGGTTTTTCTTGAACGGGCTCGTCCCAAACTTTGGAAAGGCGCGAATCTTCTCGAAGTTTGCCGCATCCTCCGGCCGTATAAGATAGGCGCCGCACAAGGTCTCGTCGCCGTAGAGGCCGCACGCGAAGGGGAACCCGCGGTCCTTGATCATTTCGAGTATCTCCTCCTTGGACTTGTGCATCGTCTGCTCACCCTTGTAGCCCGGAAAATTGAGGCGAGTCGCCTGAAAACCGACCAGCTCGCTCTTGGTGTTTGTAAAGTATGCGTCGCTAGAGCC
>Ga0114959_10002746_pt1 | contig 14180 bp, 15 predicted proteins | sample C_130625_EF_Meta_FD_87317 | JGI IMG/M metagenome (GOLD analysis project Ga0114959, IMG submission 87317) | Freshwater microbial communities from Lake Croche, Canada to study carbon cycling - C_130625_EF_MetaG | ecosystem: Environmental > Aquatic > Freshwater > Lake | place: Lake Croche, Canada...
CGTGAACTTTGGCTACAAAAATGCGCGACTGACGGAGGTGCTTAAACGCCAGATTGACACCTTGCCTCAGTTAGCAAGTCAATACTTGCATCGTGAAAAAGTAGAATTGGCAGAAAAAATATGTACTTACATGGAGCGGGAGTACGGCGAGAAGGGTCGAGTTCACTTTAATGTGGGTGGCTCGCAAGCGGTTGAAGATTCGCTCAAACTGGTGCGTAACTTTACAGGTAAAAGCCTTAACTTTGCTTTCATGGGCGGCTATCACGGAAGAACGCTAGGAGCTTCAGCGATTACTTCCAGCTATCGATATCGCCGTCGCTACGGTCATTTCTCTGATCGGGCTCACTTTGTTCCTTTTCCTTATTGTTTCCGCTGCCCTTATAGTATGAAGCCCGAAAGTTGCGATATTTATTGCCACAAGGAGTTTGAAAAGCTCTTTGATACGGAATACAACTCCTTCTGGGATGACAAAGTTGGGGAATGCGAATACTCCGCTTTTTACGTTGAGACGATTCAGGGAACAGGGGGGTATGTCGTTCCACCCTCCAGCTACATGCAGAAGCTCGCGGCTACGCTGAAGAAACGAAACGTCTTGCTGGTGGTAGATGAGATTCAGATGGGCGTATACCGCACAGGAAAGCTTTGGTCATGGGAGCACTTTGGTATTGTTCCCGACGTCTTTGTTTTTGGTAAAGCGATTACCAACGGCCTCAATCCAATTTCAGGGATATGGGCACGTGAAGAATTGATCAGTCCTCAAAAGTTCCCGCCCGGCTCTACGCACAGCACATTTGCATCAAACCCCCTTGGGACTGCTGTGGCTTTAGAAGTATTGAAAATGGCCGAAGAAGAAGATATTGGCGCGCAAGTGATGGAACGCGGCGCCTATTTCCTAAAGCAGATTCAGGAGCTGAAATCGCGCTGGAAAGTGATTGGCGAAGTGAGTGGCTTAGGTTTGGCGCTCAGGATTGAGTTATGTGAACCCGATGGGTTCACACCTAGTCGAAAATTAGCGGATCGCTTATTCAATGAAGGTCTTCTGGGGAATATCGACCTAGATGGAAAAAAATATGGACTCGTTTTAGATATCGGCGGCTACTATAAAAATGTCATTACACTTGCCCCCAATTTAATGATTAGCGAATCTGAAATTGATCTAGGTATGCAACTCCTGGAAGCGTTACTGCACCGAGTGGGCGCATCATGATGCTTGAGAACGCAACGGCGCTGGTAAACCCTATTGCCTCTTCTGAGACCGAAACGACCAAACTTAAGCAGTTACTGGGTCCAACAGGATTTTATGAACCCAGAGGCGCGGACGCTGTTTTACTGATACATGGCCTAACCGGTACGCCAGCAGAAATGCGACATTTAGCGCGCAAACTGCGCCGTAAAGGATTTACTGTGATGGTCCCTCAGCTTGAAGGGCACTGTGGCTCGATTAGAGAGTTAAAGCGTTCAAGTTGGCAAGATTGGTATGCCAGTGTGGATGCAGCCTTTCGTTATTTAAGTGATCGCCACCATCAAGTATTTGTTTCAGGACTTTCAATGGGTGCATTGTTGGCTCTAGAACTCGCTGCGCAGCATGGGCAACAAGTTGCAGGGCTCGGTTTACTCTCCCCCACCTTCTTCTACGATGGATGGAATATGCCAAAATTCAGACGTTCATTGTTACCCTTGGCTTTGATGACCCCCTTGAAACATTTTATGTATTGGCATGAAGTCGCCCCATATGGAATCAAATGTGAAAGAACCCGGGCAATGGTTCACGCGGTTTTAGAAAATAGAGATGCCCAGGCTGCGGAAAAAGTTGGAATATTTAAAACACCTCTCGTAACGGTCCACGAAAGCAGTAAACTAATTGGGCACGTCACCCAATCTTTGGCGCGGGTGCAATCTCCTGTTCTGGTTGTTCATTCAACAGAAGACGATATGGCGAGTACTAAAAACGTTGACTTTGTTACGCAACGCATTGCTTCAAAAGATGTGGAGACTTGGCTAATTGACAACACTTATCATGTACTTACATTAGACCGAAGAAAGGATGATGTGGCTGAACGTGTTGGGGACTTTTTTAGTGTGCGCGCGCGACCTGCGCTAGCAGCTTAAGGAATATTAGGCTTTTGGATACACTTGAAACATTGCGCGGGCTGATTGCCGATAAGTTTGAAGTCGAGCCTGGCCAGATCTTTCCTGAGGCCAGCTTAGATACACTGGGCTTAGATTCGCTAGCGGTTTTTGATTTGATTTTTGACATTGAATCTGTATTTGAAATTACAGTCGCTAACGATGAAGTCAAGATCGTGACTGTGGCAGATGTTGTTTCATTGATTGACCGATTGCGTCAGGAGCAAGGCAAGGCATAATGCATCGGGTTGCCGTGACCGGGTGGGGTGTGGTTTCTCCATGGGGTAATGACCCAACTGTTTTTCAACAGGCCGTCCTGAATGGTCACTCGGCAGTGAGGCCTCTGGATGAAAGAGCAGATGCACCCTGGCCTTTACGTGCCGCTGCTTGGATCGATCACTTCAATCCTCGCGATTACTTCACGGCATCCCAACTCAGCACCTTGGACCGGACTTCTCAATTTGCGCTGGTGGCAAGTAGAAATGCACTCCAAATGGCAGCCGTTCCCCAGGTAAAACTTAATCTTGATCAATGTGGTGTGTATGTGGGAACAGGAATGGGTTCAGCAGGCACCTTAGAGTCAACTTATCACAGTTTTTTTGCTGAACAGAGCCGCAGGTTAAAACCGTTGACCGTTCCTTCTAGTATGGCTAACGCCGCCGCCGCACACATTGTGATCGAAACGCAATTCGCGGGGCCGAATGTCACTTTTTGCTCAGCCTGTGCCTCTTCTGCAATTGCCATTGGCGAAGCTGCTCGAAAAATTCGTTATGGTGAAGTTTCCCTTATGGTTGCTGGGGGTGCAGAGGCTTTGTTGTATCCAGGGGTAGTGTATGCATGGGAGGCCTTACGCACTCTGGCGGATATAGATCCGATTGAGGCCAAACGTTCCTGCAAACCTTTTTCAAAAAATAGAAGTGGGATGGTGTTAGGGGAGGGCGCAGCCTTTTTTGTTTTAGAGGCTTGGGATCATGCGCAATCTCGCGGTGCTGAAATCTTAGCTGAGCTAAAGGGTTTCGCAAGCACTAGCGATTCAGTTCATCTAACCAAGCCCAGTGTTGCAGGACAAGCACGAGCAATGCGCGCTGCTATAAAGGATGCCAATTTACAGCCACAAGAAATTGGCTATATCAATGCCCATGGCACAGGAACACAAGCCAACGACAGTACTGAAGCTACAGCCATCAGAGAGGTGTTTGGTTCGCACGCTGCAACCCTTCCAGTAAGTTCAACTAAGGCGGTGCATGGTCATTTGTTGGGCGGGGCTTCTGCATTAGAGTTGCTTATAACCCTCAAATCCTTAAGAGACGGCCGCGTGCCGCCGACTGCAAACCTGGATCAAATAGATCCTGAGTGTGCGCTAGATCACGTTTTAGTCCAATCCAGAGAAACCCCAAACCTTCGGTATGCCATGTCTAATTCTTTTGCGTTCGGTGGTACCAGTGGTGTGTTGATTGCAGCGGCGGTGCCATGAAGCGTTGTATATCTGCCTTAATTCTGTTGAGTGCTGTAAGCCTTTCCTTTGCCCAAGGGGGGTTATTGCTTATCGATCCTCCTCCTGAGCGTAAAGCTAGTATTTCTTATGGGGCTACCCTGATTGGATTTCCGCGCGAACCCGGCAGTGCTTCTTTAAGCTATTTGCCCATCCCTGCTTTTGAATGGATGGACCCCTCGGGTGCGTTTTTATCTACAGATATTGGTTTAGGTTGGAATTTTTCTGCTCGCAAAGATTTACAAATTGGCGTTCGGCTCTATCTCGATCCTCCGCGCAATGATACGCAAAGCGGAAAAGTGTCAGGCTTGTCCCCAATTCCTTGGCGGTTAGAACGTACGGCATTTGCAAATTGGTGGCCGGTTGAATTTGCGCAGTTGCAATCTTCGGTTCGAACCGGTTTAGGTCCCAATGAAGATGGAACGCTGGCTGAGTTTGGCAGCAGTTTCGGCGCCCCGCTTAGCCCATCGGTTCTGCTAGGGGGAACGATAGGGATGACCTGGGCAAATGGTGCTTGGAGACAATCATTCTTTGGCGTCAATACTACCGCTGCTGCATCGAGTGGCTTGTCAACCTTCCAGGCGGGAGGGGGTTGGCAGGATTTTCAGACTTCGGTGGGCCTAGAGTGGAAGATGTCCCCCCAGTATCGACTGGACGCTCGATTGGATCAGTGGCGTCTGCTCGGGGCTGCTGCGGCGAGCCCTATTACGCAGTCACGCTGGCAGAGAGGCTTTGTGCTTAGTATTTGGCACGACCTGAATTAAATCAGCATTTGGCTTTATTAAGAGATTGAGCTGGCGGCCATGACCTCAATTTGGTTGCCCGCATTATCCTGTACATAAATGGAGCGCGTGCCATCTCGATGTGTGACTAGAGGCCCAAATCGCTCAGCGTCCTCCCTGACAATTGCCAGATGAGGAGGGTGCTGTCCAGGGATTACAAGGGCCAGCTTAATATTTTCGTAGTCCAATAAAGCCCAAGTTTCATCCTGATAAGCCACTGTACATCGCGTATTACTGGTATACCAAGCCACGCTTTCAGCAACATTGTTGGTGGGAATAGCAATGTGATGTATCAGATCATTCATGGTGAGGATCAGGGCCTCTCAATTAACTAGACTCAATAAGTGTCTATGGCAAGCAATAAAGGTACAAGACCAATTAAGGCGTATTAAAACACGAAGCGTTACAGTCATGTATGTGTAACTTTTACAACAATATACATTAAAAACAGGGAACTTCTTATTGCATTCAGTGTGTCCTAGGCCTACTATTTACAAAAGGGGACACCAAGAAGACGGCGAGCCAACGTCATAGTCTGTCCTACACATAAAAATGAAGCCAAGAGAAGAAACTGGGTTAGCAGTGCCCATTAGTGCAGTGGAGCGGGAAACTGCATTATCTAAAGATACGTTGCGGATGTGGGAGAGGCGTTATGGCTTTCCTTCTCCAACGAGAGATCAGTTTGGGGATCGTATCTATCCCCCTGCTCAAGTGGATAAGCTGCGACTGATCCGACGTTTAATGGATAAAGGGTTCAGGCCGGGCAAAATCATCCCTCAGCCTTATCATTCCTTGCTTGAGTTATTGGGCGGCTCACACGTTCAAGACCCCTTCAACCAAAATGATTTCACCACTGATTTATTAAGATTGATCAGTGAACATCGGGTTCCCGAATTACGGTCGGCGCTTCAAAGTCAAGTGCAAAACCTTGGGCTTCGAAGATTTATCCTTGAAGTTGCTGCCCCGATGGTCAGAGAAGTTGGTGAGGCTTGGTTCAGAGGTGAGTTAGCGATTTTTGAAGAGCATCTTTTTACAGAGGTGATGCAGAACCTGCTTCGAAAATGGGCTGGTGAAGCGCGCGCTTCAGAATTAAAAGCCCCCCGAGTTTTGTTGACTACCTTTCCCAACGAGCAACACGCACTTGGCTTGCTGATGGTTGAGGCGCTGATGGCAATGGAAGGCGCGGAGTGTATCTCTTTTGGAATCCAAATGCCCATTGCAGACATTGTGTCGGCGGTTGCAGCACACCAAGCGGATATCGTTGCTCTTTCATTCAGTCAAGCTTACCCACGGACTCGAAGCAGTGAAGGGATCATGGAACTCCGAAAAGCGCTTCAGCAGCACGTTGAAATATGGGTGGGCGGTGCTGGAGTGGTCCGAATCAAACGAGTGCCTGAAAAAGTAAGGATAATTAACGATCTTGCCGGTATTCCTGCAGAGGTGGCGCGGTGGCGACAAAAAACTGACCATTCAAGATTATTTGCCTAATCAATACCATTTAAAAAAGCTTATAAAATCACCACAAAACACTCAATGCGGCTTGCTTACACTTCCGTGGCATAATTCAAGTTAATGGATAAGTCCAATTCAGCAGCCCATGCAGCTTTTTTCCTTCGGCCTTAATTATCAAAGTGCTCCCTTAGAAATTCGGGAGCGCATTGCTTTCCCTGAGACTAGCCTCTCAGTGGCCCTGCGCGACCTCGCTGTTCAAGCAGAGGTGGAAGAAAGCGCAATCATTTCTACCTGTAATCGAACTGAGATTTACTGCCGAACCGAAAATCCTCCTGCGGTTGTGGATTGGCTATGCCGTTATCATCAAGTCAGCGCTGAGCAACTCTTGCCCCATTTATACCAACTCCATGATGAGGATGCCGTAGCGCACGCTTTTAGGGTGGCATCGGGCATGAACTCGATGGTACTTGGAGAAGCGCAAATTCTGGGGCAGGTAAAGCAAGCTGTGAGAATTGCAGGGGAAATGGGTTCCCTAGGCTGGCTGCTCAACAAACTTTTTCAGCAAACTTTTGCCGTTGCAAAAGAAGTCAGAACCCAAACTGGAATCGGGGCGCAATCTGTTTCCCTCGCTGCTGCTGCCATCAGAATGTCCAGCCGAGTGCTAGGTGAAGTTCCCAAGCTGAATGTGCTGCTGGTCGGGGCAGGGGAAATGATGGAGTTAGTCGCAACCCATGTTGCTGCGCATACTCCTCGCTCTCTAGCCGTGACCAACCGAACACTCGAGCGCGCAACGCAATTGGCAGAGCAACATGGTGGCAACGCCTTCACTCTGGCTGAAATGCCCAAGGAGATGGCGAAGTTCGATATGGTTATTTCTTGCACTGGCGCACCGCTTCCCATTATTGGTAAAGGTTTGATGGAGAGCGTGTTGCGCCAGCGTCGTTATCGGCCTGTTGTCATGATTGATTTGGCGGTGCCTCGTGATATCGAAACCGAAGTTGCTCAGATTGAAAACGTTTTTTTATACACCATTGATGATCTGGGTAAGATCATTGAAGAAGGGCGTGAGGCTAGGCAGACTGCAGCCACAGAGGCAGAAACGATCATTTCAGATCAGGTAAATATTTTTATGAATTGGTTGCGTAACCGTGAAGTTGTTCCGGTGATCAAACAATTACGAGGACATGCTGAGTCTTACAGGCAGCTAGAACTCGAGCGGGCCCGCAAGCTGTTAGCCCGAGGTGACAAACCAGAGGATGTGATAGAGGCTTTATCACAAGGCTTAATGAATAAATTTCTACATCACCCTACGCAGTTATTGCAACAGGCAGCACCTGATGAGCAGCCTCAGCTCATTCAACTTCTGCCACGCCTATTCCCAGTCTCTAACGAAGGATGAAAGATTCACTGCGTCAGCGCTTATCCACTTTGGATGAGCGCATCGCGGAGCTTGAACTCCGTTTGGCCAGCCAAGAAGTCGCCTCCGACATGGATGCATTTCGGCGTTTGAGCCGAGAGCATTCAGAAATTCAGCCAACTGTGATGCTCTTTAGAGAGTTTTTGCAAGCGGAGTCGGATCGCCGGGACTGTGAAGACATGCTCAATGACGCCGAGATGCGTGATATGGCTGAATCTGAGATCCGCGGCATTTCAAGCCGTATCGATGAGCTTGAAACAGAACTACAGCGCAGTTTGATTCCCCGTGACCCCGATGATGATCGCAATTTATTTTTTGAAATACGTGCTGGGACAGGGGGGGATGAGTCTGCATTGTTCTCGGGAGATCTATATCGGATGTACACCCGTTATGCTGAGCGGAGAAATTGGGAAGTAGAGTTGGTATCGCATAGCGATGGTGAAATGGGGGGGTTTAAGGAAATCATTTTTCGCGTGATTGGCCCCGGAGCCTATGGTGCACTGAAGTTTGAGTCAGGTACCCACCGCGTTCAGCGTGTACCCGCTACCGAGTCACAAGGCCGTATCCATACTTCTGCCTGCACAGTTGCGGTGCTCCCCGAATCTGAAGAGGCCGATGAAATCACAATCAATCCTGCTGATCTTCGTATTGATACATTTCGAGCAAGTGGAGCAGGGGGCCAGCACATCAATAAAACTGATTCGGCGGTGCGCATTACCCATTTACCGAGTGGAACGGTAGTGGAATGTCAGGATGGACGTTCTCAGCATAAGAATAAGGCCCAGGCCATGTCAGTTCTCATTGCACGTTTACGCGACAAGCAGCGACAAGTGGCGCATGACAAAGAAGCAGCAGCAAGAAGAATTTTAGTGGGTAGCGGGGACCGCTCGGAGAGAATAAGAACGTATAATTTTCCTCAAGGGCGAATGACGGATCACCGGATCAATCTCACCCTATACAAGCTGGACTATATTATGGATGGTGATCTTCAGGAATTATCCAATGCGCTAGCTTCAGAACATCAAGCTGATCAGCTTGCTGCTTTAGGGGATCTATGAGGGATCAGGACAATACGCAGCCTCTGGTCAGTACGCTGACTGTTGAAGCGGCCTTAAATCAGGCACACGATCGCTGTGAGCGCATCGATCAGCGTATGTTGTTAGCACACGCGATGGCTAGACCTATTGCTTGGTTACTGGCGCACCCCGAAGCCCTTTTAAGCGAACAAGAAAACCAACTCTACTCAGAGCATCTCGAAAGGCGCCAAAATGGTGAACCAATTGCTTATTTAATAGGCGAGAAAGAATTTCACGGATTGAGTTTTGAGGTGACACCCGCAGTACTGATCCCGCGTCCTGAAACAGAATTGCTCGTTGATCGGCTTTTAGAAGCTTTTCCAGCAGGCGTTTCCGGGAGAGTAGTCGATCTAGGAACCGGGAGCGGAGTAATCGCAGTCACATTAGCATGTCGCCGCCCTCTGCTTGATATTGTTGCCGTAGATCGGGATGAGGCAGCATTAGAAGTGGCAATTCGGAATGCTGAGAGAATGGGCGTCAGGAATAAAATTGAATTTCGTTTGGGGCGATGGTTCTCTAATCTTAAGGAAGAACAGTTCGATGCGGTGGTGAGTAACCCTCCTTATATCGCTGCCCAAGATCAGCATCTCAGTGAGGGAGATCTTCGCTTTGAGCCCAAAGGCGCCCTGGTTGGGGGGCCGGACGGTTTACTTGATTTAGCTGCGATTATTGACCTTTCTCCCTCTCATCTTTCCTTGGGTGGCTTGCTCGCCTTAGAACATGGATACGATCAAGCTGGGGTAGTGCGTCGCTTAATGGAAATGGCAGGATTCGTGAATGTCCAATCTGCTTTGGATATTGCGGGTATTGAGCGGGTAACGGCTGGCCGTTACCGCGTTGACCGTTCGGAAACCCCCGGCTATGCTCGGAGTACTTAACACCCTTATTTTTAAAGGCTAGATATGGATACTAAAGAATTAATTCAGCAACAGATTTCTGAAAACGATGTAGTGCTTTACATGAAAGGAAGTCCTGATTTTCCCCAATGTGGTTTTTCTGCAAATGCTGTGCGCATTCTCAAGTCAAGCGGTGTAGATCACATTTTCTCAGTGGATGTATTGCAAGACCCCGCTATTCGCCAGGGCATCAAGGAGTTTTCTGACTGGCCTACCGTACCGCAGCTCTACGTTCATGGTGAGTTTATTGGTGGTTCTGACATCATGACTGAGATGTATCAATCGGGCGAATTGGCTGATTTGTTGAAAAAACCAGCCTAATGTAAGGCCGCTCAACAAAACATACACACCAAAGAATATGAGCACATACGGAGCGGTTCTTATTCGTCCTATCACCGCCTCTCTTTCGAGAAAAATTGCGGGGGTACTGGTACTGGGTTTGCTGAGCTTACTTTTTCTGGGAAGGCTTGCTGTGGATCAACTGGGTTCACATTTTAAGTTTGCAAGCCTTGCTTCAGGTCATGCTGATCTTAATAAGAAAGAGAATGGCCTACCCCTTGTTCTCATGCTTTACGATGGACAAAACTCAGCGCCTCCTGCCGAGGAAAGACGCGCCGTTGATGTATGGATTGCCTATCTGAAATCACATCCAGAATCGCGTATCAACTTAACATTACAAACTGGAAGCGAAATTGCAACAGAGAACAGTCGTCGTATCGCAAGCTTAGTTAAGTTAATGTCCTCGGCCGGAATTGATCCGCACCGAGTAAGAGTCGTTGAGTTGCCGCAATTTGAAGGGTTAACAATTAGACCTTCGGGTAAACCCGCTTCCCTTAATGATCGCGTTATTGTGGAGATTAAACTGGAATGATTGCTGAGCATATAGTCTGGGTGGTGCTGATGTGGTTATTCCTGTCGACTTGTTTGGGTTTCGTTCTGGCATGGTTTATTCAGCACTGGCGATATTCTGAGGCGCGCGCTTTGGGCGTCGCACTCGAAATAGAATCCAACGAACTTAAAAATATTCAAGATGAACTGCTAGATCAGTTGCAGCGAGCAGAGACTGCTTTGAATTCAGCTAACGCTAAGGATCAAAGCACTGAGTACAGTCAGGCGCAAAGGTTTGAAGAACTGAAGTCAGCGCTTGCTAAGAAACAAGAAGAGCAAGCGGCCAAGGCGCTGCAGATGGAAAAGCTACAAGTTGCCCTTAATGACAAAACGCGCGAAACAGGCCTTGCTTTGACCGAGATCCAAAGACTAGAAATGGATCTGACGGATCAGAGAACCAGTTACGCAGCGCTGAGCAGGGAGTTAAATGCGGTTCAGTCTTCACTGAGGGAGAGCCAACAAAATGTGGAATCCTATCGCGGCGATTTAATTGACACGCAGAAAACGCTCACTTTGGCTGAGGCAAAACATCACCAGCAAGAAGCCGAGATTGCCGAGTTGACCGAAAAATTGAGTGAAGCCAATCAAGAAAACGCATTACTCATGGAAAATATTCGTGGATTGCAAGATCACATTGCGGAGCATGAGCGAGAGATCAACGATACCCTTGAATCACTTCCTGCGATGCCCAATGCTACGCAAGAGGAGCGTGAGATTGCATTCCTTCGGCAGCAGCTATCTGAAGCCAATGTTCGTGTACTTCAACTTGAACAAGCCACACAACAGCTTCAGCTTGCCCTTGTAACGGCAAAACAAGAACCCCGTGTCACCGCCACTGCAGCAGCTTCAGCGCAAGTGCGCGAAGCGGCGGTCATGATTACCGATGATGAATTGGTCAGTTATCGTCTGGCGGCTCAGCGCTTGCAGGAACTGGAAGACTCTTTAGCCAAGGCCGTTTCACAGGCTCAAGAAAGAAAAACCGAAGTGGCTGGGTTAAAAAGCAGGATTCAAGATTTGGAGGCCACGGTTGCGCAAATGTGGAAGCAGCCTCAGTATCAAACCCATGTTGATTTGCAAGCCAGTAACGAAACAGCAGCTTAAACGCAACATCATTCCCCTTTTTTGAAGAGTATCAATATGCATGCCTTAAGTGCGCTTTTGCTTGGCTTTGTTCTCTCCTGCATGGCGTTTATAGCTGTATGGGTCCGACAACTTAAAACACGTAATGCGGGAATGGTCGACCCAGTCTGGTCTTGGAGCATGGGCGCCATGGGCGTTTTATACGCGCTAATGGGGAGCGCCGATTTGACTACGCGCTTAATGGTTGGTGTCATTGCTGGCGCTTGGGGCTTGAGATTAGGAACGCACCTTTATCTCAGAAACGCAGGAAAGCCTGAAGATGGCCGCTATCGTCGATTAAGAACAGATTGGGGCGAGATGGCGGATCGCCGGATGTTGCAATTCTTTATTTTTCAGGCCGTAGCAGCGAGTTTACTCTCTTTGGGAATGTGGGCAGTATGCTGGCAAGCCACACCTTTAGAGGAATGGCAAATCATTTCCGCACTGGTTTTAGCTGTATTGTCTCTAGGAGGCGAGGCCTTAGCAGATAGCCAATTAGAACGATTTCGTACGCAACCTGAAAACAAAGGCAGAGTATGCCGATCTGGCTTATGGGGGTGGTCTCGTCACCCCAATTATTTTTTTGAGTGCTTGCACTGGCCTTGCTACACCTTACTGGCATGGGATACCCCCATGGTCTGGCTCTCCTTTATTCCACCTGTAGTCATGGCCTACCTGCTTATAAAGGTTTCTGGCATACCGCTGAATGAAGCCGAGGCGGCCGCCAAACGCCCCGAGTATGCTGATTACATCAAAACTACGAGCGCATTTATCCCTTTCCCTCCCCGTCGATTCTGAGGTTTTTGTGACAGATTCCAATTCATCAAACTATAGCCCTCGCCCCGTGATGTCGTGGTCGCCCATAGACCTGTGCGAGAGAGGATGGATTCCTGATTGGATTGCGCGAGCAGGCATGCGGCGCTTAATGCAGCAACGTTTAAAAATGGAGTCGGCGCTTGGCGTTGAAGGCATCACAGAGCGCACGCGTGCGATGGTGGCTTCACTTAGGGCGAGTCCGATTGCGATCGAAACCCAAGCAGCCAACGCACAACATTACGAAGTACCCGCAGCTTTTTTTCTAAAACACTTGGGGCCGCGTCTTAAATATTCATGTTGTTGGTATCCGGTTGGCACTGAAAGCCTGCAAAGAGCAGAAGAGGCCATGTTGGAATTGTATGCTTTGCGCGCGCGACTCAAGGATGGTCAGCGAATACTAGATTTGGGGTGTGGTTGGGGTTCCTTATCACTTTGGGTGGCCGAACGATTTCCCAATTCGCAGATTGTTGGCTTGTCTAATTCACATGGCCAAAGAGAATTTATTCAAGCAAGAGCTCAGGAACGGGGCATTCATAACCTAAAAATTGTCACAGGTAATGTGGTTGAATTTGATTTTATTGAAGCGCACGCAGAGGCGCCGTTTGATCGTGTGATCTCTATTGAGATGTTTGAGCATATGAAGAATTACAGCGCGCTGCTGGAAAAAGTGGCGCGTTGGCTAGGGCCGCAAGGGATGCTATTTATTCATATCTTCGCGCATCGAAATCTCACTTATCATTTTGAGGATCATGGCGATGATGACTGGATGACACGGTATTTCTTCTCGGGGGGCACCATGCCCTCTGAACATTTGCTTTTGTTCTTTCAAGAGAAGTTGAAATTGTTAGATCAGTGGTGGGTAGATGGCCGTCACTATGAAAAAACCTCCAATCATTGGTTGGAGCAATTAGATGCCAATCGCACAGAGTGCATTGCGATTTTAGTTTCAGCATATGGTGATGCTGAAGCACAGATATGGTTTCAACGCTGGCGCATGTTTTATATGGCAGTCGCTGAGTTATTTGGTTTTGATGAAGGTCGCGAGTGGGGCGTTGCCCATTACCTTTTTGAAAAGAGATGATAAATTGAATATTCCTATTGAAAAAACTAAACCTTTATCAATGACGCGCTTATTAAGCACTGCAGTTTTGATTGGTTCTGTAATCTTTGCTCTGCCTGCCTTGGCTGCAAAAGAACCCCGCAAATTCTATGGATTTGCATTTGATGATGCGACCGGAAAGTACCTCTACACCGAAGTTCACCAACATATTTATGACGGAGACCGTTGGTTAAGTGGCAGCGTGCGTTATTTCTCGCCAGAAAATCATTTGATGGGTGAGAAGACGCTAGATTTTTCAAAAGGCCCTTACATTCCTGTGTTCCGTTCCAAGTTTCCCGGGGAACGTTATGAAGAAGCGGTTGCGAACCTGACCCCTTCAGCGATCGAATTGGAGAAATTATTCGAAGGTAAGCAGCAAAAAGCGTCGATCGATCGTCAACCTGGTATGGTGGCCGATGCTGGATTCAATTGTTATATCGTGGATCACTTGGCTGATCTTTCATCGGGAAAAACAGCACAGTTTTCTTTCGTTGTAGCGGGGCAACTAGACAAATACAGTTTCCGATTGAAAAAAGCGGGTGATGGGACCCTGGACGGACACCCAACCCTTAAAATAAAAGGTGAGCCCGACTCGTTTTTGCGATATCTCGTCTCACCACTTCAGATGACTTACGACTTGCAGACCAAGACTTTAGTGGAGTACCGCGGTACATCCAATCTGCATGATCCCCAGTCGGGTAAGGCTTATTCTGCAGTTCGTATTGTGTATCCAAGCAAGCCGCCTGCAGGTGCGCCCGCACAGCTTCCCGCATTCGATAATTAATTGATGTGGGAGGAAGCGCTGGGGCTTTAAAAGCTTGATTGCGGGTGCTTAAAGTGACCGAGCGTTTGTCCAACGCTCGGTCAATAGGCGCTCAATGCAACTTAATATGGGGCTCAGTAGCTTTACGTAATTGCACAGATAAGAAGTCGAGTGCGGTCTTGATAAAGCCATGAAGCGCAAACTGATGCATTTGATACAGTGATTTGTACATCAGGCGGGCGATGAAGCCGTC
>Ga0114959_10002751_pt1 | contig 14163 bp, 23 predicted proteins | sample C_130625_EF_Meta_FD_87317 | JGI IMG/M metagenome (GOLD analysis project Ga0114959, IMG submission 87317) | Freshwater microbial communities from Lake Croche, Canada to study carbon cycling - C_130625_EF_MetaG | ecosystem: Environmental > Aquatic > Freshwater > Lake | place: Lake Croche, Canada...
CAGGCAAACGTATCAATAAACACAAGTCCAGTAACTGCTCGTGATAATTTATACTATGCTACACTAGCCAGAGGCAGATATGGACAAAGATTCCCATATCAAATGCCAACTGGCATTCCTGGTGCTGACTATAAATTTGATATAAACACTATTAACAAATTTAAACTGCCATCTATAAAGAATCAAACATTTGACGCTCCAGTCACTAGTAAACTTTCGTTCATTGATAGTCAGTATTGGTCAGCTTATAATAACCCAAACAGTATTATTATTGGGCAAGTAAGTCCAAAAATTGCCACTTCAATTACATCCACTTCAACTTCAACTAGTGGATCAAACACAGTCATTAATTATATCAATTCTAATAATATTAGTCCAACAGTTGGGGATTATGTATTAATTACTGATACTAGTTCTTCCAAACAAATACTTGCTCCAATTTCTGCTGTGAATAATAATCTTTATACTACTGCTTTGGGACAAGTGTTATTAACCAATGGAACAGCAACTGGCACAGGTGCTGCTTTTGTTAATACAACATCTAATCAAAATAATTATACTTGGGTTGCTCCCACTGGAGTCTTTAGTGTATCAGTTGTTGCTGTTGGTGCTGGTGGTGCTGGAGCTAATGCTCCTCCAGCAGGCGGCGGCGGTGCTCTTGCTTGGGCTAATAATATTCCTGTAACACCGGGGACAACTTATAACATAAAAACAGGGTTGAGTGGTCTTGATACAACAAGTGGAACAGCGAGCATATTTACAGCAGGCTCAGTTACTGTTACAGCAGGTGGTGGAACCGGCGGTACTCAGCAAACAACTACAGGTGGCGGTGGTGCAGGTGGCACTTGGTCAGTAACTGGATTAAGTGCTAGTCTATATGGTGGTGGTAATGGCGGTGCAGGCGGAAATGCACAAGGCTATAACTTCGTAGGTGGTGGTGGCGGCGGCGCGGGCGGATATAATGGAAATGGTGGAACAGGGGCCAATCCATTTCCTGGTGCTCGTGCTGCTACTGCTGCTGCTGGCGGATCTGGAGGTGGTGGTGGCGGCGGCGCTAACATATCTAACGCAGACGGCAATAGTGGAAGTGGCGGTGGTGGTGTTGGCATATTAGGCACTGATGGTTCGCAAGGCGCTGCTGGATCTAGCGGTACTGGTGGATATGTCGGGCAATCTGGTGGTGGCGGTGGTGGTTCAGGCGGCGGTGGCGGTGCAGGCGAAGGTGGCGCAACTTATAGTGGTCCAGGTGGCAGTTATGGCGGTGGTGGTGCTGGTGATAACCTAGGTGATGGTGGTGCAAGTGGTGGCTTGGGTGCAGTAAGAATCATCTGGCCCGCGGTAAGAAGAGCAGATGGCGTATCTGTTAGAGCATTTGGATCTTCAACAGCAACAACATTATTAGCAACTGATCAATCGAGCACTTTAGTAGAAAGTACAATCTCAATTCCAACTTCATATGTTGCTAATCTAGATCCTACTAAAACATGGACCGTACAGTTTTGGGATCCAGAAGTGATTCCTCAGTCAAATATCAGAACTATTATGCCTCCAACTAATGTGCGTGAGAATTTATATTATTCTACATTAATCCCAAATAGAATAGTAACACCTTATAGCAGAACTCAAACTCCTTATAACGAACCAATCTATGTTGATTCAAGAGGAATAATAACTAAGTATAGAACTGCGGCATTGGGTAAGGGTGTTATTGATGTTGCCTTCAAACCAGTAACACCGATACAATTCTGGAATTAAATAAATACAACAGGAGAATTAAAATGGCACTATTTGACGATTTAGACGCAATGTTCCCGTCACACACTCACTTTTATCAAGTAAACTTACCAACAATGAATGAAGCATTAGAAAGATGTGCTCGTATGACCAGCGAACTTGGACACGTATTCACTTATAACGGTACAATGTTCATGGCTGTACAACATAGTTTAGGGAATGATAACCCATGGCTCACTGAAATCGCTGATCCAAATCCAGAAGTTGTTGAAGCCGAGATTACAGTTGTTGATACTAAGAAAAAGTAATTTTAGTCATTATCAATAAAAAAGCCCTGCTATAATATGCAGGGCTTTTCCATTACTGAGGGCAGTTACTGGAGGTGCCGCCCCCAGTGAATTCCGTTAGCGATCCTGAACAGCAGCAACTACATGCTTGCCCGCACCCTTGTTGAACTCTGCAAAGTTCTTCAACTTAGAAGCCTTAAAGGTCATCTTATAGTTAGTGAGCGCAGCATGGACCAGCATGACCTGCAACTCAACACCGAGATTATCCATGATGAAACGCAGCACATTGTCAAACTGAGCATGGAAGTGATCGTTTCCCTTATCAGTCTTAGCATTCTTGTCCCAACATTCCTTAAGTTCATAGCACAATGCAACTGTCAATGAATAACAAGCCGCAATGTCCTTGTTCTTAAGCTCACGCACCTTACCCTCGAGAATATGCGTAGGGTTAGGCATGTTAGCAGACACCTTGCGATGTGCGTTAAACTTAAGTGCAACGCCTTCACCAACAGTACCTGCAATGAGATCAGTAAACTCAGTCTCATTGAGATGATCTTCGCTCAACAGTTCGCTAACAAAACTCCAAGAACGAGGAGTTGCAAAACTCTGACCGCTCATCTTAGCATCGAAGTTAAAAAGGTCAACCTTATTGGCAGTAATGTAACCAACGACATCGGGGTGGATCTTGTTATTAATGGCCCAATTCTGCCAAGTATCAAAGTCTGGACGCAGTGTCAAGTGAATGAAACGATTAGCAAGCGGAGCAGGCATGCGATATGTAACGCCACGATCAGTGTCACGATTACCAGCAGCAACTACTACAACATTGTCTGGCAGCACATAAGTACCAACACGACGATTAAGAATCAACTGATAAGCAGCAGCTTGTGTAGCAGGCGGAGCACTGTTCATTTCATCTAGGAACAATACAACAATAGGGTAATTAGCAGCATCTGCCATTGTAGGCAGATCTGGAGGAGCACTCCAGGTAGCAGTATGTGCTTCGGTGTTGTAATAAAGCACACCCTTAAGATCGGAAGGATCCATCAGTGCAAGACGAAGATCGTACAACTTGCCGCCCATATCTGAGCAGATATCAGCAACTAGTTCGCTCTTGCCAATGCCTGGAGGTCCCCAAAGGAACACAGGACGCTTGCGCTTCATAGCGACAATAATTTCACGCTTTGCAGCATCAAGAGTAACACTGCGGGTTTCAGTAAGCGAATCACCAGACTTAGTTTTAGTAGACATTTGGCACCTCCAAGTTGTTAACGTCTATATTGTTACTATATACTCTTACGCTTCTTTGTCAACCTTTGTTCTTACATAATGCAAGCGAGTGATATTTTCCGCTGCATGTTGCTTAATCTTAGCAGTTGTAATCTCGACCATATGGCCCTGTTTGAATTCCCTGTCACCAGCAAAATTAACAATATTACCTGCTTCTGTCAGAGCAGTTGTATAATACTTAAACCAATTCTTACTATAGATGCAACTGAGAACTTCTACCTTTCCTTCGAACTTATCACCAATCAAACCAAAATGAACAGAACGTCGCTTGAGATCATCAACACGATCCCACGTCTTGTCATAAGCAACACTACGTTCCCAAGCATTGGGAAGACTGGCAATCAATCCCATCGTCAGTTGATCGTTGGAAGCAACTGATTCCTTGTAAGCAGCATTGGCGGCACTCATGGTATATGAGTTGGCCTTGCCGCTCATGATCTCCAAGGTCTTGCCTTTGTAATATTCGATGATCTCGCGAGCACGTTCGTAATCTGCTTCGCACGTATCGAAATCATCGGCATCAGTCCTGTTCAAGATGACAGTCATGATATGACGGTTAGTCATCTTGTTAAGCGGAGTATTGATACCCGTAGAACTACTAACATAACCTTCGTTGCCTCGCTGAGCAGCAACAGCCGCAGCAAAGACATCCTCGATGGGATAGAGTGTGACAGTAGATTGGATGTTACGTTCACGTTTAGCCATTTCATGCTCCTCGCTTGTCAGAGTTGAGAGCGGGCATCATCTTACGGATGAGTTCACGCTCGTAATCATGTGCCGCAGTCTTTCCACGAATGACTGCAAGTATAGTATATTCGATATCTTCCTTGCAGTCAAGTTTACGAAGTGCCTGACACAGTAGCCAGTTAAGACCCTCAGTCTGAGCACGATAAAAGTGCTTGGCTATACGGCTGCGGACTGACTTGTCCACAGTGCTCTGTGTCTTGGCAGTAACACCAATGTACAACTTACCTTTTACGGTAATTTGGTACACTATGTGGTTGCGGTCTGTGCGCTTCTTTCTCTGCATCATACACTTATAATAGCACCAATAGGGGATGTGTCAACCAGAAAGATTAGGGGCTAACCCATTGAAATCTAACACATTTGGGCAAAAGTTAGGAAATTCCAGTAAATTTCTGGTCCAAATCTTGCCCAAAGTAGCAGTCCAATTGTAACAAATACTATTACAATTGCAACGTAATAGTTAACCCATTGGGTTACGGCGCTTGTCTTCTGCACGAACTTCACGCTGCCAAAGGATATAAGCATAACTAGAAGGAGTAGCATCGCCTTCCCAAGCATGTAGTGCTGCTAATTGATTTAGCACTAGATTATCAGCAGAACGCTTTGTGAGTTCTTCGACTACCATCTGCTTCCAAGCATCAAAAGGAGTATTCTTCCTTGTATAGACAACCGAAGTGGGACGCTTCTCTTCAACTCGTTGCGACCAATTTGGAGTAGTTTTGCTAGCCATCTGTACTGTTCCTTGTATGGTCAAAAAAGTGGAGCGGGGTAGGAGAATCGAACTCCTTTGACTAGCTTGGAAGGCTAGGACACAACCAATATGACAACCCCGCAGTTTGTGCAGTTAACCGTGACTGCACACGAGACTATTGAGCGTCTAACCTATTAGCACCGTTTTCTGCTTCTTTGCACTAACTATTTAACAATATACTATGTTGACGGCTGTGTCAACATTATTATTTGATAATGCCATTGCAATTGCCAACGGTTCGTGGAAGAATGTAACTTTATTTAAATTCATGTGATAAGGATGGACTATGTTTTGGTCCATCAAGATCATCACTTTCGAAGTGATTGTTTCGTTTAATAAAAAAGTCCAATTTTTATATTCTCTATCCAAAAGAATATTAAATGCTCTATTGGTCATTCTGAATCCATGTAGTTTATTTGGATTGAACCAAAATAATGGATATCCTTTATCTAGTTGTTTCAGAGAAGGAATAACATCTCTGGCATACTGCGCCATTTCCATAGTCCAACTAAGTTTGGTTCTTATTGCTTCGTCGGAAATATTGGTGGTCCTTGATTAAGTAGTACCACGGAAAACTTTGTTGTCTTGAACTTTGTGTTGAGTTTCTTACATAGATTGATAGCATGTCCGGGGTTAGAAAAACTTACCTTCTTATACTTTGGTCCTGGATACTGTGCAATTAGATTCTGAGTTTTTAAATTGATTGGTTTTGCATCGTAGAATACTGCCCATATTCCTTCACATGCCAAAACTTGATCTGACTTGTAAGTTAATTTATTTGTTTGTTCTAATAGAATGTTGGGTTTAGGTCTTGACATAACTCTTTTTACTTTGACTTATACTGCTATTATTTATCATTAGAATTTGCCGCCCTCTAATTCTATTGAGATTTCGCTTGCTTGCATTTTTAATCTCGAATTGTCGGACTCGAGTTCCTGTAGTAGAACTAGCAATTCTAAAATTTCTGCTTGTAAATCTCGACATTCTTTAACAGTTAATACTACTTTGTCGCCTGTTAAATTCTTACAACGCTGATTAAAATTCTTTATATGATAACCATTAAACTGTGTCATTATGCAGCCTTAGTTTTTCCATCATTTCAAATTTAGTTTTAAATGGACCTTTATATTCATAACGCTGCAATGTAATCAACTTAGGACTAAAACTCTTGACCCACCCATGTTCAAATTTAATGATGTAATACCCAGCACAATGATAACTGTTGCTCTTATTTGTCTTGGTATATATAGGCAACTTGCGTTCTACATGCCACAATGCATTATAAGGAACGTGTGACGTTGGGAAATCATATACTTCCATGTCTGGAGTTGATTTTATCTGCTTTGTTTTCTTATTAAATGATACATTATATCTCGAACTAAGTTCTTCGAGATTATTGAATGATTGGGAAGTATCATTGATAATTGCTGTCACTTTGTTATTTTTAACACTAATGGTTCCAATTTTCTTACCATCTTCCTCTTCAAGAATCCAAAATTTATTTTCAATAATTGTTTTGGCTTTCATTTTAACATCCCACGTCGTCGTCGGTATTAAGCACTGGCATCTCTTCTTTCTTCTTGATAGTAAAAGATCCGTTCTCATTGTCGACCCAGGATAGATCAGTGCCCTCACTCCATCCCATCTGACTTAGCAAATCTGGTGGAAATGGAAGCATTAGTTCTCCAGTGTCAGGATCTGTTACAACTTCTACGGTCCAAGAATATGGATTTGTCATGCTGTCTCCTTAGGTAGTTTCTGACTTAGAATCTCTGCTACACCCTGTGCGTTCTGGCTCATGCGTTCCAGATCATACTTGCCGCAGAACTTGATGAACTTAGCACCAACCATGCTAACATTCTTAGGCTCAATGCTCATAAGATAGTTGTCAATGCCCTGCTTAATGTCCGGAGGCTGGCAAGTGAGATCAATCAGTGTGCGGTTCTGTTCATACTTGTCCAACACACGATGTTCAACTCCATCATGGTCAGTCCAACGCTGAAGCATCATGTTATTCCAGGAATAACCTTTCTTGTCACGATCTTCGAATGCTTCCAAGAGCCCTACTTTCTTTGCGGTTCCCTTGGTGCGCACGCCTGGATATGCTGAGAATACGTTATCAGTGGCGTCGCCACGCATGATCTTTTCGAACAGGATCCACTTAGGATCACCAGGAACCTTATGCTCTCCGGTCTTCTTATCCTTTACTGGCTTACCCTTGTCATCGTAGAAACCATCTAATTTGATAGTTTGATTGGTTACACCGTTCTCGATGATTACATTGGGAGCAAGAAGCTGGTAAAAATCGCTGTCAGTGCTACATATAATATGATCATCATTAGGGTGAAGGTAAATCCATCTAGCAATAAGATCATCAGCCTCAGCATGATCGCAGCGAATAACGCTGCTATTAGTATTAGCATCAAGCCACTTAACAAGATCATCATATGTCTCCCAAAACAGTTTATCCTCTTCTGCTTGACTTTTGCTCATAGCATCCTTGACATCCTGCCTGTTACGCTTGTATGTCTCGGTATGGCTCTTGCGCCAACTTCTTGCTTCAAGGCAGAAGATGACATGGTCAGGCTTAACCTGCCGCCATGTCTTCAACAGTGCATTGAATGTGATGTGGAGACTCATTCCTACCTTGCTCCACGAATCTGCTCCGCGAGCAGCAACGTGACGAGCACGAAAGAACATGTTTGATGTATCAACCAGTAAATATTTCATACTATTAATATATGCTATTATAATTGATTTGTCAAGTGAGTCATTAGTATTTTACCTAACTCTTTATGTCCTTGTACAGAAAGGAAATTATTAGTATAACTGACTAGATTATTATCCACTGCCCATTGGTTTAAGGTATTGTTATTTGGGTTAAACAACCAATAATTGGTATCACTGAAGATATTGTGATGCATATTCTTATCGGCCATCATATATGCGTGGCATATATTTTTTGATTCTAGATCTTTAGTTAACTGTTGTGTAGCATTACAAAATTCCACTTCCTCGTCAAACAAGTCAAAAGTTGAAAAGAATTCAGTGATTAAGTTTCGAAGTTCTTTGGGAAGAGATGTATTTTCAACATCATTAAAAACAAAAGTTGTTAAAGTATTATTATATAACACTTCACCGCGATAAAAATTAGGCCAAGTAATAACCAAATATCTAACATCATTTGTTTCCAGCGTCTGATAAGTTTTTCGGAGAATATTACGCCAATTACTATTGATGTAAGCATCATTTCTCAGACTCTGATGCAGTGCATTGCTTAAAAATTTTGAATAACTTGCATCGAAATTTTTTGGGTGAATGGACTTTCCCTTAAGTTGATATATGGGATCCTGTGCTGCATACGCAAAAGGTGCGGCACTATAACTAGCAGCGGAGAACCCTTCTCCATTTACATAAATCATGATATTTCAGTTTTACCTTCACCTAAATTTTTTCGATTTACTAATGTTGCTGCACTTATTGAAGTATTGGTTCCTGGATATTGATTTGAAATGATCGTGCGACAGACATCATTCAACCATCTGTCAACTATTTCTTCTTCGCTATTTCCTACATATCCGTGCTTAGTTAATAGTTCAACGAATTCACTATTCCAATCTAGTTCGATCGAACCAAGTCTCGGATCAGCAGGATCGAAGTCAAACTTAAGTATGTCCACCTTAGGTTCAACTTTTGGTGGTGTGATAGGTTTTTCTTTCTTAACTCTGGGCTTCCGAATCTTCTTAGGTTGCTCGTTTTGAGCAATCAAAACAGCAGTCATTTCTAAGTCCTGCTGCTTAACTTCTTCATTCTTTTTGAACCAATTAAAGATATTCAATTGCAAAGCCTTAAGTTTTCTGTACCAAGATAACGACCATAATTATCTACTATATCTCGCTCTTCGATCCAACAATGACGTTGATAACGATCATAAACTAGAGCACCGCCGATACCTAATGCAAGTCCGCCGATGATGGCAGGCGCAACCCACCCACTGCGATTTGGTGCATGACGGGGAGCATATTGTGGGACATAACGGGGAGCATATTGTGGGACATAACGGGGAGCATCATAACGATGTGGTTCATGTCTGCGATATTGAGCATTTGCAGGAATACAGGTTGCTGCAATAGTACCCAAAGCAAGCATAGCAATAGCAAATTTACGCATTTTGGACTCCTTTTAAACTATCATTAGTATACACTATTTACCCACTCTGTCAACCACTTAAGCCAAACTGGCGTATAAATGGATCTGCAGGTTCAAAACAAACCCATTTTTGGCACAATATTGGGCTGCATACTCATGATTTATTTGGTTTTCCTTCATATCCAACAGTCCTTCTTCCCAGAAGCTGATGACCTCATCAACGGCACTGCGCTCTTCTAAAGTGATGCTATTCTTCTCGCTACGCATCTGCTTGCTCTTCTGAGGTTCTCTGTTATAGATGTTCATTGGGCTGATGAATACCTTACGATCACCTCTTGCCCACTCTGGGATAGAACTATATGGGCTATCCTGATCAGCATTCATGACGAACTTCAGACAATCAGCACGGGCAAGCATCTTGGGGTTGGGTTCTAGATATTTTACGGGCTTGCCATTCTTCTCTAGGCACTTGGGACTGACTACTAGTGTAGTTGAATCTGGAATGTTCTGTACGATAGTTCCGTTGCTTTCGATCTGTGTCCAAGCAAAGTGATCCTTGATATATTCAAGGAACATGCCAAGATTCTTCTGTAGCATTGGCTCACCACCAGTAATAACTAATCCAACCTTCTCACGGAACCATACAGGAACCTCTTCACCGAAGTAATCTGCTACAGCCTTGAATATCCTTACTTCTAGTTCCTCAGGGGTTAGCCAGTCCCCTCCGTCGAAATAAGTATCACAGAAGCTACAGGCCAGATTACACTTAGCAAGGCGAACGAATACTGCGGGTTCTCCACGATATGGTCCTTCTCCCTGTAGGGTATAGAATATGCTGGTGACAAACAACTTATCACCAGCAGCATCGAAATATTTCTGTCCTACAATCTCGTTCTTACCAAACATTAGATTACCTTTTCTTTCTGCGGGTATCCAAGATACCTTCTCAATTCCTTATCCTGCGGCTCGAATCGTTCGCCCAACCAGAATATGCGATAACTCTCGCTACCATATTGTCCTATTCCATATAGCATGGTAGCATCCTTGCCATCCCACGTCAAATAATCTCTGCTCATGCCTCGTATAGCACGTTCTCTGCGATTATAGAATCCCAGAGGACGAATGACTTCGATCACTTCCTCTGGGGTGCTATTTAGGTATGCTTCTTCGTCTGGCCAACGACTTAGGAACTCAGGTAGCACTGTCTTCACAGGCTTGCGCCCAGTCTGGTTCAGCATGATCACTCCTACCATGTGTTGCCACTTGGTATTCACTTGCTGCTGAACCATCAGATCATCGCAAAGAGGCTCTGCCATATTATCCCTCGTAGATTGCTGAGTTACCAGCATGTTCGAATACTTCAGCTGACTTAAGTCTCACAGTCTGCCCAATTGGATAACGCCCACCAATTTTTACCGTTTCGCCTACAGGATAACGATTGCTTGTATCCTTGTATGCATCTAGTAGACTTGCCATTGAATCATAACACATCTTAGCAAACATCTCACAGCCCACGCCAGGAACGATGCGTAGATCACATAATGCTCCACGCTCATAAGGTTGCCCGATAGTTTCGCCGTCATAGGCAATCGCCGCCATCTTCTTGAAGAAATCGAGATAAGGATCATCGGCAGCAATTACAAGTGTATGGTCAAACATAGCATCGGCCCATTCCTTAAACTGCTTTAGACCGCCAAAGTCAAAGACCCAATTGCGATCATCCAGTGTCTCGCTCTCGAAAACTAGCTTGATACCAATGCTGTACCCATGAAGTGTACTACAATGACTATGCGTAGCACGCCACTGACGAAAGCAACAACTAAGCCCTCTGTCTGTTCCATAAGTCTTAGTTGAATAATACTTTGCCATTATCTTGTAATTCCTTTACGTAGCATTTCCATTGTAATTGCCTGTGCCACACGCTCTTCAAAATTCTCATTCTGACTGATGACATGTAGTGCATAATCACTGCGATCCTTATTATGATCATAGTGTCTAAACTCCAAAACAGTACCGCCATCAGCACCGTAGATACTTAGACTTAAGCCATTCGAATCTAATCCTCCACGTGGAGATGCTGCTGACAACGTAACATAGGTACTGGGATTTACCGGTTCATCACGAGTCATCCACGCTTCTTTACACTTCCGTCTAAACCAATTATCGAACCACTTCATTTCTCGATCTCCGTAATCTTCTTTCTTCCCATGGTATGGTTAACTCTTGCGCGGATCTGAGCATTTTCCCAGGTCCAACATTCTCCAGTATCGTCCTGAAAACAGACCCACATGAGATCATGCTCTGGTCCGTAATCGATTAGAAAGTGTGCTAACGCACGACCTTTGGGAGTCATCAGTGGGATTGGTGGATCTATTCTAGTCATCGAGCATACTCCTGCTGTAACTTAATGTTGTCGAAGAATTCTTTCTTCGTACCTGCATCCTCATTGAACGCACCTTTAAGCACTGTAGTCTGTGTCAATGAACTGTGTGCCATAATGCCTCTGTTCTCACAGCAGCCGTGAGTTGCCTGTATATAAACAGCAACATTTTCACTGCCAGTTGCCTTCTGAATCTCGCGAGCAACATCGTTGCAAAGTTCTTCTTGTAGTGTTCCGCGACGAGCGCACCACTGTGCAATGCGTGTATACTTGCTTAGACCAATCAACTTTTTAGCAGCAATGATTCCAATATAAGCAACACCACTCACTGGCTGATGATGATGGCTACACATTGACTTTAGTTCACTGCGAACGACCAACATGCCAGTATAAGCATCATCGCCATCATTGGGAAAGCTTGTTGCATCTGGGGCGGGATTGTACCTGCCGCTCATCACTTCATTGAAGTACATCTTGGCCAGACGCTTTGCAGTGCCTTTGCTGTTTGGATCAGTCTCACGATCAATGACAAGTGCATCTAATACTTGCTCGAATGCACTGGCTGTTTCTTCGATCAAACGATCATACTCATCAAAATAGATATACTCTGAGATATTATCGCCGGCCCAATAGCGGCCACCAGCAGTCTTAATACGATTACGAATAGTTTCTGAAACGCTCATCTAATTTCCTTATGATCACGCAGTAGGTATTGCGATATAATGTTAATATACTTTATTTAGGCCTGAGAATCAATAATAAAATCTTCTTCGGGAAAAATTTGAGGAAATTTAAATTGATAGTAATTGAAAATTTCACTACCTATTCTTTTGAAGAAATTTGCATCTTCGATTCGATTCCATTTATCGAAAGGTTGAGAAACGGGTAAAATAAAGTCATGTGGGCGCGGATGTGGCTCAAGATTTAATCTCTTATTAATAGAATCCATATCGATGGCTTCTTTGTAATTTATAACAATAGATTGATCCAGTAGTTTCTCTGTAAATATGTACCAATTTATAGTTTTAAATAGTTCATTGATGAATTCATCTAGTTGCAATCGAAATTTTACATCTTTATACAATCGAATATATTTGTTTAAGTTCATAACATTTTGGCTTTCGATATCACCAAAATGGAAAACATATGTTTTTCTTGCAATCAAATGACTTAATGCAATCTCAACAGGATTTCTTCTTATTATAATAGTTTGTCGATTTTCTTTAAAATAATCAATCAATGGAATATGATGAATGTGTAGTACTACATATTCATCAACTGAAATTTCTTCTTTTTGATCTAAACTAAGATTGCTTGTTTCTGTGATTGTTTTTGTATAATAATCGTTAGTTATTGTCATGATGTTCTTGTGCTGCATGATATACGCAGTAGTAAAGAAACTGCCACATCTACCTGGGCTTGCCACTAGATAATTCATTTTGAACACACTATGGTTTCATAAAGTTTTGAACCATCGAAGAAATTGCCAGTTGATGCATTATTTAAACTTCGAATTGTACGTGGAAGATCTTCATTATTACTACCCATGATATTGTGTATTCTTTCCATCAAACGATTCTTATTACGCTGATAAGAATCCCAATTTTTAGACCAATCGCTGGGATACTTAAAGAATGTGTCCCACATCTCATCATAGCTAAGACGATTAGGTACCAGTGGATAAGTTCCAACAATGGCACCTTCATAAACTGAGATACCCAGCGTTTCCTGTAAGTTGGCACTGAACACAATCTTACTTTCGGCTAGGTGTGTATGATATTCATGCTTGCTCAACTGATGGTCCTGTGCGACGAACCATTCATATTCTGGCATCGATGCAGCAAGATCATTGAAGATCTCCAGCTGCTTCTCAGGAGCAAGACGATGGGGGAAAATAATCTTATCCTTCTTTGCGGTATTGACATATGGCTTAAGAATATTGTTTAGATATTCCATTGGCCAACCAACAATATGAATTTTATCTGGATGCCATTCCATCATCTTATCGCTAAATGGTTCATCGAACAGATTCAAACAAAACATATCAAGATGGAATTTAGTAGCAAAGAAGTTATGATCATAACAATAGAACATGCTAGATTCGGCATTACGTACCCATGCAGCATCTCCAATCAAACGACCAAGAAAGTCTTGTGGATCATAACTTCCAGCATGCCACATGCCTCCTAATTTAACAGGAATACCCAGTAGTTCGCTCATATACTTTACTTGAATAACAGTTGGATTCCAAGCATCTGTATAAAGGAAGTAATCACCTGCCTTAACTGTACCGTTGGCAAACAATTCTGATATCTTTAGCAATTGTTGGCTCTTATAACTGTTTGTTCCAGCAAAGTTTAGGAATGCACCGGGAGTAGTAGATTGCGGAACATCCCCTCCGCTAATTACAACGACATCCATGCCTGCTGTTTGCATCTGATTAGGAAGATACTGCTTCCATTGTGCTGTGTAACGTGTTTCAACGGCTTCTAAATCTACTAGATAAACTGTCATGATCTTTCCTTATAATAGTTACTGGCCATCCAATGCATCAAGCAAATGAGTCCTTGACCTTCTTGTTTAAATTTTACTGTAATCATACGATAATCTTTATACTCAGGATTAACAATAATAGCATAGTCCTCATACAACTTCAAATTTTCTCTCTGAAGCAATGCTTTCAGTCCTGTCAAGGTCGCATTGCGATTATGCCAACTTCCCGCTTTATGGCCTATCAATGGAAAGTCGATGGATTCCCAATTTTCGGTTAACCACAGTTCATTCATATTTCCTAAACTCTTCTACTAGCCATGGGAAAAGTATAG
>Ga0114959_10002752_pt1 | contig 14162 bp, 16 predicted proteins | sample C_130625_EF_Meta_FD_87317 | JGI IMG/M metagenome (GOLD analysis project Ga0114959, IMG submission 87317) | Freshwater microbial communities from Lake Croche, Canada to study carbon cycling - C_130625_EF_MetaG | ecosystem: Environmental > Aquatic > Freshwater > Lake | place: Lake Croche, Canada...
GAAGGTACCTTCAGGTTTTTCAATACGTGATGCGTACAAACACATAGATAAAAGTTCACGCGACCACATACCGTTTGATCGACAATATGCAATATAAGATACTAATGATTCTAATCGTTGAGGACATAATTCATGTGCTTTCCATGCCCATTCTTTTGAATTTAGAAGTCGTGTAAGATTCAAAGCACAAACGTATTGTTCTTCAACCCATCCACCGGCTTCAAAACGTTTTTGATACCATGTAATTGATTCAGGAATCATTCCAGCATCACGATAAGATTGAGCAAGATAAAACATATATCTCGTATTAGTAGGTTCTTCTTTCAGCGCTTCCAAGATAGTTTCAGCATCACGTTGATATTTATTTCCAGGAATTAATGATCTTGCTCCAATAGTTCTTCCTGTCATCCAAATTTCTTTTGGAAGACGTACAAGATTATTCTGTTTATCATTTGTAGGATATTCATGTAAAACACCTTCATATCTCCATCCATCACTAGCTTTAAAAAGTTGTGTACGCTCATACTCCACAGTTCCTCGTCGAATATGAATATTACATGCATTTGGTGTTGTCATGTACAAAGCACTTAATAGCAGATCTTTTACATTTGGTGGTCCTTCAATTAAATCATCCGCATCAATCATCAGAATATAATCCATCTTTCCATCGCATAACGATAGAGCTTCAGATCGTGATTTACCAAATCCTTTCCAATTTCCTTGATGAACTTCACCTTGTATTCCTTTTTCATGATAAAAGTCTCTGATGATCTGTACAGTGTTATCTGTTGATCCGGTATCCAGAATACAAAATGTATCAATGAATGGCAAAGAAGCGTTGAGCACTTCATGAATAATATGAGATTCATCTTTAACTATCATAGATAGACCAATTCGATATTTAGGAAGTCGTTGAGATCCAAGCATTTTCATTAATTTTTCATAAATTTTATCAAGTTCAACAACTGAAATTCCATCAGGAACACGAGTACACGGTTCAGATAGGATACGCATTCCAGCCCATTTCCAACGATTACAACGTATTGATTCGAATTCTTGATAAGTATCAGAAAAATGTAGATTAAGAAGAATGTGAGATTTACCTACTCGTTTATCACGGTCATCTCCAAACAGGTCTGTAATCCAATCTATACGCAAATGATGCGATCTTAATCTTTCAATAAGTTGTTTACGACGTTCAGAAAAAGAACCAATAACAACAGCATCGTATTCTTTAGGAACATCAAGATATGATCGAAGTTGTTCAGTTTCTTGCTTACGTTCTTTATAAGGTAAAACTGTACCTTTTCCAGATAGAACAATATTTGCTTCTGAATAATCAAAAATTTTCGTTACGTTAGAAGATAGTGTAGCTTTATATTCAGTCATTTTTTCAGGAACACACAATTGTTCAGTATTTAAAAAAGAAATTTGACATCCTTCTGGAAGAACAGGTACACGACGAACACACAGATATTCATCTACTTCAAATACAGTATCTTTGTTATACAAGATTATTTCTCCATCTAAAAATGAATCAATATATTCTTTCATATATTTATGTTCGGATTCATGACACAATACTTTCATTTTGTTTACATAGCTTCCAAGTCTAAAATCAGTGTTGTTTTTACGGGAGGAGGCAAAGTTCCTGTTGTTCGATACTCAACGATTTCTTGCCATACTGATTGAAATGATGGAAAATTACTGGAAAACCATTCAGAATCTTTTTGAATCAGAAGATCTTTTCTTGTTTTCAAAGACCAGTATACAACATCCCAATCTAGTCTATCTTCCATAAAAGATACCATCCATTCTTGAATAGTTCTAGAATCTGAAAGTTTTTTGTATACTACAGAACGAGTTTGAGTATGTACAGCAAAACATGATTTCTGAGTTTGAATTGCGCACCATTCTGCAAAAGAATGTTTCACAAATTTGAATTCAACATATTCACATTCTTGTAGTCCCGTACATTCAAGTTGAAGTTGTACTTGATCATAATATGAATCAGGAATTGGAGCAGCAGGGTCAACTTCACGAGAAATAGGACATTTAATTTCGATCAATCTTCCATGTCGTTCATCAGTTCCTAGAAGCAAACCATCAGGTGATGCTCCTAGAAAAGGATAGGTAGGATGTATTACACATGCCAAATCTTTTACACTAATTCCTCCCAATTCTACAAATTCTTTTGCTACTTCTTCAAATTGTGTACCCCAATCCAAAGAAGCTACACCGCCTGATCCACCTGAACGTGGTACAAGTTTTGACATAATAAGCTCACGCCGTGATGATGCTGTAGCAGTCGATTTAGCTTTAAATATTTCTGATGCAGTTAACATATTTGATCGTCGATCATGCCAAGCATCTGTTCTCTGATTCGAATCTCCATAGTCGCGAAGAAGGGATTGAACAATCTCTTCCATTACATACTTAGATCAGCATTCTTTAACTCTGATACGTTTTTGATCCTAGAATGCTGAGAACTGTTGGTAGACCACCAATATAAGAACCAACAACTACAGGTAAAATAAATTGGAATTGTAAGGTTAAAGTCGCAAAGAATTCAATTACTTTTAGTGAATGCATAATTAACGGATCAATTAAGACTACAGCATACGTTCCGGTTTGACTATAAGGGACAAAGGATCTTGATTGATCCATAACATTATTAATAATAGACATTGAAACAACGTTATCATAATGTGATGATAGAAACCCAGTTGTAAAACAAATAAAGTATAAGGTGATAACCTTAGACCATGAATCTAAAGTGATTCCCATAAATTGAGCCGAATTTACATTGGTTCCTCCAGGACCAAAATGTAAGAAGTCATTAGCAAACGATCCTTCAACGTCCAAAAAGATAAAGTACGCAATTAGAAATACAATGAATAGTACGACAATAAAATAAGGGTTCCAGAATATCTCCATTATCATTTTAACAGAGGATTTTTACTAAAGTAATGGATCAAATACAAAGTCAAGAACAATGGGTTCTTCATCGTCTAGAAAAGTTCTATGCAGTTCCGGAGAACCTCCAGAAAGTCCAAAACGTTCTATCCGGCCAATCAGATCTTTCTTTGAGATTGATCGATTGGTTTGTGACGAATTATGCCAAGATGCACAACATATCCTTCACTCATCAAGGAAAGTATGTGATCGTGTACCTGTCGTACAAAAGCCATCTGAAAGCATACAGCAAAAAAATGTTCGACCCGTTTTGTCGGTGCCGCCGAATTAAATTTGCTGAAATGGATACTACTGTAGGACAACTCAATTTTTTTCAATGGATTATTTCTGATGGCATCCTAGATCATATGTCTACTCATCGTGAAGAAATTCATCGTGATATGGAAGCTCGTATTCATGCTTCCAAGCAAACAAATAAACGACATGAAATTTCTCAATGTGCTTCAGATAAACTATCTACGCACAGTGTTCAAGTAAAAGTTTCCTTTAACTAATCAAATGTATTCAGTACTCCGACCAGACTTAGTGTACACCAATGTGTCAGCAGACATTCTAGAACATGATGACGATTATGATGCTTCAGAATGGTCATATTCTGGAAAACAAGTGTACCGTGGAGCTGGGGACAGATCATACACCAAATGGAATTTAGATGTGTATTGGTTGTATGATGATTCATTACAACGTATAGGTCTTGCAGAACATGATATGGATGATCCTTCTGTATTTGAAGCCTTATGGTTTCACGATTCTCCTTTTGGAACATTGTTACAAGAAGAATGGACTACAGGAGAAACCTTGTATTCTATGATGACACCTGAAGCTTATCAAGATGCTTCTACAACAAATGTACTTTTAAAATTACATGGGCGACTTGTGACACCCGATTATGTAGTCAATGGTATCCCAGAAGCATGGGAATGTACTGAATGTGGAATCAGATCTTTTTCACGATTTGAATGCAAATCTGTGAAAAAAATTGAAGTTTCCTCCAATCCTTATTTTGTAGATACGTCTTTAGTCATCTACACGCCTCCACCGAATTCTCGGCTTACGCTTGAGCACGGCGTCTGCGTCCTCCACCCCCACCGCCACCGGCAGCAGGAGCAGATTCCTCAACCTGCTCTTCAGCAGGAGGAGCTTCCTGAGACTCCTCAACAGGAGCTTCAGCATCCTCAGCAGTAAAGATCGATGCAGCGCTCTGACGAGACTGCTGAAAGACCTGACTGTTCTTGACTCGCCAAGACACACCAAAGGACTGTCCAATAATATAGACAGAGCCAGTGATTACCAGATTCGCTTGTACGTACTTTTGAAATACGGACTGTAGAGAATCAGGAGTTAGTGCGTAGGGATTCATAGAACCATCCACAGCATCCATGTCGACGCGACCGTCGTACACAGGAATCTTCAGACGAAGAGAAGGCGGATACTTGCCGTTAGGCACGTACTCATCTCCTTGCTTGTCCGTTGACACGCTGAGAAGGCTCTTGAAGCTGTCTCGAATAGACTCCTCAGAACGCTTCTTTCCAAATAGCTTAGAGCTATTCTCTGTACCCCATGCGACCATCTTCTCCTGAAGATCTAGCATGAAATTGTACAGAGGTCCAATTGCCGGGTCCGTAGAACGTTCCCGTCCATACGGATCACAACCCTTGAGGGAAGCAATCAGAGTGTAGGTTACGTTCTTCGTGTTGACATCCTCGCGCTGGATTAGACCAGCAGGAAAGGACATTCTAGGCAGACGGATCTGTAGAGATTGTCCTCCATAGCGCAGCTGTACTCCCTTTCCTCCCTGCTTGTTTACCTTGGGCTCACTGAAAGTGAGCTGTGCGATATCTGCGGTGTTGGCGTGAATTACTGCGTTAGTGGACATTCTTGTTTTTATTCATATCATGTAATCAATGTGTAAATCCGTTTTCAAGAAAGTATACAGAATAAGATAAGAATGCTGTGCTCGTCAACAAAAAATCGAACAACAAAATCCAGATGTTCACATAAAGCACTGAAAGGCTTGTTATTTTGCGGGAAACATTTGAAAAGCAAGATCAAAACTTTATGGAAACCAGATACACTGCAAGTAGATTCTGCCAGACGCATTCAAAAGGTCTGGAGAGGATGGATGATCAGACATTTTTTGGAGTTAGAAGGATCTCCTCTTAAAAGAACTGATTGTCATAATGATGAAGAATTGGTAACTTTAGAAGAGAAAGATCGTCAACATCCTTTGAACTTCTTTTCTTTTACGGAAAATGGAAAACGATGGTGGTTTGGACTAGATACAATGTTCAAATTAATGCAAGTAGAACTTCCTACAAATCCTTTTACAAAAGAACCTTTTTCACCTGAATTACGCATTAGAGTACGTGAATTACAAGATCTGTGTTGGTATCGCAAAATGATCAGAGTTCCCGAAACATTACACGATAAGGCTATTGTTCTTGTACACCTTTTGGAAGATACGTTATATGAAACTGTGTCTTATACACGTTTTGAGTATATGTCTAGATTATCCTTGCTATATTTTACATCAGATGTACATCGTCATATAGAAGCACGAATGATTGAACGACCATCAACAATTCGTCGTAAACATTTATTTATTTTGGAATCATGTTTATCCAAGCAAGGTAATCCTGATATTCATACTGATTTTCTTATTTATCAACTTCTAAGTACACTTTTATTTCTTTTGCGGACAACCAAGAATAAATTTCCTCTCTCGTTTATAATTTTTGGCGGGCTACAACAAATATGATTTAAACAGGTCACGAGTATACGAAGTATAACCGCGTTAGAAATGTCTGCCCCTTCTTCTTCTGTAAAAGTAAACAAGATGCCTGCCAAGACTGCCAAGCCCGCAAAGACTCCCGCCGTCGAGACTGCTAGTGTAGTTGTGCCTGTTGTAGCAGCAGCAGCAGCTCCCGCAGTAGTAGCAGCTCCTACCGAGACTCGTACTGCTGATGCAGTTCTGACTTCTCTACAGGAGGCACTAAAGGTACTGAAGTCTGACATGACGTCTCGTCTGGCTGCCGTATCTCATGATCTAGTTGAGGTATCCAAGGCTGTAAAGCGTGAACTTCGTGATTCCAAGCGTCGTCGTAAAGTAGACCCGGCCACGCTATCTCCCGAGGATCGTGCCATCTGGGAAGCTCGTCGCAAGAACAATGCTTTCCTAAAGCCTCGTCTTCTGACTGATGAGATGTGTACGTTTATGAGTCTACCTGCCAAGAGCCAGCGTTCTCAGACGGATGTAACCAAGTTTGTGTCTGCCTATGTGAAGGAGCACAACTGCTTTGATCCCAAGTTCAAGCGTCGTATTGTTCCTGATACCAAGCTAGCCAAGCTTCTGCGTACCAAGGACAAGGATGAAGTAACGTACCTGAACCTTCAGAGCTTCCTCAAGGTACACTACGTGAAGACCCAGTAAGTTCTTCCTAAGACCACATATTCGTTAAAATAAAAAATAACATTTTTATGGTGGATATCCACACTAAAAACGTTGTTCTAAATAAATGAGCATTCTTGCGTTGATTGTGCTAATTCTTGCAGGGTACTTTTTAGCAATGGCAATTTATCATCAGGTTACGACCAAGTATCCTAATTGGACTTCTCGCTTATGGGCTATTCCTATGATGATAGTCTATGCCCTTGCGTTTCAATGGGGTCTAGCAAATTTAAACCCTGTTACGATGATGGGAGGCGGAAAACATCGCTACTATTAAAGTCATTGTAGCATCCATAGTAGGATCATGTGCTTCACCTAACGGAAGTTGTTCAAGAACTTTACGGATTTCTGAATTTAATTTAGGATAAATACAATGAAACGTATTTTCTAATTTAGCAGATCCACATAATTTTTTAGATTTTGCGTTCCAATCAGCAATATCAATAATTTTCTTAGGTTGAGGATAGGTAAAATTTTTAAGCTTACATAAATTTTGTAAAGCTTCAAGATCTCCTGTACCTTTTACAATTACTGTAGATTCAGAAAATACTTTGAGAAATTTAGGAACCCATGAATATGGTTCATGATGTTTTTTAATATTTGGATCATTTTTATACAATTTAATTGCTTTATTTAATAAAGCTTTTTGCTTTGTATCCAAAACTGATTGATGAGCATCAACCCAAGGAATACCTATTGCTTCTTGAATCTGATCTAATTCTCCTGCAGTTTCAATACTTACAGTAGCAAATTGTGATACAGGTAAAGATACATCATCTAGAGGACAATCTAACGTAACAAAAAACTGTTCTTTAATTGACCATCCTTGATCTTTTTTACACATAAACCCACCTACTTCACGTGGAACAAAAAAGTAATTTTTTTCAGGAAGATAGTGTACATCTGCCTTATTAAATAAATGCCAGAATTCACAATCAAAGACTAAGATAGAATTACCGTGTGAAAGTGAATCAAGAATTGGACTATCCATTATTCTTAAGCAGATGCTTTTAGAAGTTGGAGTAACACAGATTTAGAATCGCGTTTTCCATAGGGTAGACCTTTCTTAGAAAGAAGTTCACGAAGTTCAACCGTCGTTTTTCCTTGAAGATCATCTACATCTTCAACAACTTCAACTTCTTCTTTTACTTCGGCAGGAGCTTCTTCTTCGACAGATTCGCGATCATCTTCAGGTTCAGGTTCAACTTTGACAAACTGAGATGCTACAAAAGAAGAAAGAGAACTTACAGCTTGAAGAACACGATTTTGTTGCCAGTACATATATCCGACCATACCTGCAAGAACAGCTACCATCGTTGCTAGCACAAGAACAGATAAATCAACCCAAGACATTTTATTATGAGTCCAGAAGAAAGCTTCTCTCTTTAAACGTAAATGACTCCTGACGCATCGCAATTTATTCTGAAAAAACAATATCAAGCAATTCAACGACGAGAACAGACACCTCATTCTAAAGGAATTACTAGGTTGTCTTTATACGTCCCACCTACTTCAGGGTTACCTGATTTTCTTGCATCTTTCTCAAATAAAAACGTTTCTTTGCTGAGACATCCTTTAGTTAATTTTTCTACCGGTTTAGGGTACAAATCCCGAGCATTACCACAGACTGGTGGCAGATTAGGTGTGTATTAAAACTCAGCATCAAATTTAACTTCCATTGATTCAGCAGATACACCAACACCAGGTTTAGAATATTCAGAAACTTTCTTTTCAAAGAAATTAGTTTTACCTTCTAGTGAAATCAATTCCATAAATTCAAATGGATTTTGAACGCTATACAGTTTAGGAAGACCTAGTTGTACAGCGAGTCGATCTGCTACATATTTAATATAGACAATCATATCACGTGAATTCATACCGATTAGAGAACACGGTAGAGCTTCAGTAATAAATTCAATTTCATGTTCAACTGCTTCACGAAGAATAGTTTCAATTGTTGAAGAAGCTAGAGGTTCTAGTTTATGATACATTGCTACTGCAAATTCAGTATGTAGACCTTCATCACGAGAAATCAGTTCATTACTGAACGTCAGACCAGGTAGAAGACCACGCTTTTTAAGCCAATAAATAGCACAAAATGATCCTGAAAAGAAGATTCCTTCAACACAAGCAAAAGCTACTAGACGTACTGCATAAGAATCTTGTTGATCAATCCATTTCAGGGCCCACAGCGCTTTTTTACGAATACAAGGAACATCATCAATAGCTTGAAAGAGTTTCTGTCTTTCAGAAGGATCTTTGACATATTGATCAATTAGGAGAGAATAGGTTTCAGAATGAATACCTTCCATAGCATTTTGAACTCCATAAAAGAGTCGAGCTACAGGAGATTGTACATCACGTTGAAAACGAGTTGCCAAGTTTTCTTGTACAATTCCATCAGAACCAGCAAAGAAGGCTAGAACATGTGTAATAAAGTGTTTTTCATTTGCTGAAAGTTTCTCCCAATCTCCTTTATCACGACTAAAATCAATTTCTTCAGCTACCCAGAAAGACCCTGATGCTTTTTTGTAGAGTTTGAACAAATCTTGTTCAGAGTCGGCAATCGGGAATAGAGTGTAACGCTGACTCATAGTCTTGGATGAAGCATCAAACATTGAGTTAAAGCCAGACATCCTGATTTATTTAATATCGACAAATGAGTGGAGGATATCCGTTTTCAACATTAATTGGAAATAATGTTTTAGATCAAATTTTAGCACCTAAAATCGTAGGTTCAACAGGATCCGGATACCAAGTTCAAGTAGACTTAGGTAACGTAGATACAGTATATGCCAATCATGTTGGTACATCTGCAAACCCTTTATCTGATTTATACGGCATTACTCTACATTATCAATATTTAGATCCTCCGATTTCTGGAGGTGGTGGATCAGGAACGACAGGAGCAACAGGGCCAACAGGACCAGGAGGAACAGGACCAGCGGGACCTACAGGAGCTCAAGGAGCTACAGGAGCTTTCGTAACAGTAACTGTAGATGAAGAAGTTACTCCTTTACCCCCTGGATCAACTGGATATGTATTTAATGATTCCACAAATCCGTCTGTTGTTAATCTAGTGTTTGGTCTTCCTGTAGGAGCAACTGGACCTGCTGGACCGGGCGGCGGATCTGGTTCACAAATTACTCAAGGACCTGTTGGAAATGTTCTTTTTTTTGGAGCTACAGGTGTAACATCTAACAATTCTTTAAATTTTGCGAATAATACCTTAACTGTAGCAAATGAAGTTATAAGTTCTAGAATAGCCAGAGATGGACAAATGCGTCTGACTACTGCTTTTGGAACTTCATATGTTCAATCTGGGTCATATTCAAATCCAAATCAAGGAAATAATTTATCTATTGGTCGTCTTGCTTCTGGCCAAGATAGATCTACTATGCAAATAAATACTCAATCGTATCAAGTAGCTATTGGTCAAGCTAATACACCTACAGGTAGTACAAATAATCCTACCTTAGATGTATATGGTCGTACCTTACTTCATGTTGATGCCGGACCAAATAGTTCTGGAGGTGCTACTTTAGGAACCCCATTTAATGTTCTTGGAGCAGGATCTCAAACTTTAGTTACTGGAAATTATTATCGTATTTACGGATGGGGTGAAGGTGGTACAGGACCAAATGCTACTGCAGGAGGAGAAATTGAATTTGATGTTGATTTAACATCTTCACCATCTGTACCATTAAATTGGGATATAGTTGGTTCTGGTGCTGGTGGTGGAACTGTAGGATCTCGTGGGGGGAATGCTTTACGTTTATCATTAAATGGTAATCCTTTATGGGCATATGGAGGTGGAGGTGGATCATCTATTTTGACTGGTCAAGCAGGTGGACAAGCTATTGGTGCGGTAGGCGGACAAGGTGGTTCAGTACAAGGAGTTGGGGGAGGTACAGGAGGAATTTATGAATTTAGTGCTGGTGGTGGATCTTATACATTTAACGGTAATAATCCAGGATCAACATTTACTACATCATTAAGTACTCCTGGACACTATACTTTTCCGGCAGGAACAACGTTTACTTTTCCACGAATAATTCCTATTCAAAATCAATTTGTAAATATTCCAACCGCTTCGAATGATACTATTCGAATTGATCTTCCATCGGGTGGTTTTTCTAGTCTTGTAGGTACTGCTACAATTTCTGGAATTCCTATTGTAGGAGCTGGAAATGAATATTACGCAACAACCAGCATAAATAATGTACCACTTACAATTCCTGCTGGAGCTACAGGAATAACTGGTACTGCGATTTCTGGTACTGGTCAAGGAGCAACTGCTGGAGCTACTATTAATGTTACAGGATCACAAATTCAAATTTTAAGTCGTGGAACTCCACAGTTAAGTACAAGTTCAGCACAATTAACTGGTGCTTCATCAGTATTTTATTCGATAGCAGGAACAATCTCGTTTGGAACAACAGGTGCTATAGAATATGGAGGTACAACAATTGTATTAACCGAATCAATGCGAGTTGATTTTGGACAAGGTAATTTAACTGCTGATAAAATCACTGCTATACTTTCACAAACAATTGCTATTGGATTTCCAAATTATGGATCTATTTCTACTGCTGGTTCGGGAACAGCAGGACAAGGAGGAGCAGGAATAAATGGTGGTGGTGGTGGAGGTGGTTATTTTGGAGGTGGTGGTGGTAATGAAAATATTGGTGGAGTAGGAAGTTCTTTAGTTGGAGCAACAGGAGCTACAAATGGAAAAAATAATTCATTTCAAGCATCACTAATTCCATATAATGATGGTGTACATAATACAGGATTAACATACGGTGCTCCAAGCAGAGCAGGTGGATGGGTTGTTATTGAATTACGTATAAGAAATGCAGTAGCTCTAAATGTTACTGGGGATGTAGCAATAGCTGGAAATGAAACTGTAACTGGAAGTTTACAAACAAATAGTAACTTAGTAACATTAGCTAATCTTCTTGTCACACAAGGAATATACGGCGCAAATAGTACAACAGTTCCTTCCTTTCCTATTGGATTATCAACATCTACAGCTCTAACAGTAAATAATAGCCCTTTTGCTTTTCCACCGGTTGGTTGTATAGTTATGTATAGTAATGCAATTCCTCCTGCTGGATGGTTAGTTTGTAATGGTTCTTCTGTACCGGTCCAATACACAGCTCTGATTGCACTTATAGGACCAACTTTACCTGATTTACGATCTAGAGTTCCTATGGGGTTTGGTCAAGGTACTGGACTAACAAACTATCCTACAATGTTTGGAAGTGGAGGTCTAGAAACTGTAACATTAACGGTTGATCAAATGCCTTCACACACTCACACACTACAACAAACAGTTCTCAGATATAGTGGCGGAGGTCTAGGAAACGGGAATAATAATAATTATATTGCTAATGATATAGGTAATAATGCTACACTCAATAATACAGGTGGAGGACTACCACACGAGAACAGACAACCTTATCTAGTTGTCAACTATATTATCAAATATTAAATTAAATCTTTTGTACTAGTTTATGAATACTGAGAGCAGATACACCTGAAGCATCAGAGACTTTTTTCATTTCTTGTTTTGTTTTGAATCCCATGATATGTGCTGTAACACCAGCAACGATAGTTTTTGGAGAATTCTCAAAATCATCTTCTGATCTTCCAGCAATATCGTATAGCAACTCAATAATTTTTTCTCGTTGATCAGAGTTTAGTTCCAGAGAAGCACAAAGACGTTCTGCGATACCTAGCTGGGTTTGAAGAACGGAATTCTCAACTTTTGTAAATCTGGTTACAGCTTTACAAAGAGTACGAACATTAACATCAAACATTTTAGAAATTTCTTCATAAGTTCGTGCTGCTTCATTTTGGCGACACGAAATATAGAGAGTAGCACCCATTAGAGCACGTCTAGTTTCCCCACGAACTTTTTGTGCGTCTTCCAAATGTTTATACATTCCACACGCATCCATATAAATTGATTTTGGAAGATTATATTGATTACATACCTGTTGAATTTTATCAAAGATTCCTAGCCATGATCGATCATTATTAGATGACCATGTAGAAAGACGTTGTAATGATTTCATTTCAGTACTTTTCGTTGAAATTCCACGAAAAGAGATAATTGAACCATAAGAAGAATCAGGGAGAAGTTCAGAAGTTGTAAAACCAACTCTGGACTTATCTTCTTTTGAATCTTCGTAGAACCTAGCTTCTGAAGTTTCATCAAATACAGGAAGACCTACAAGACCACAGCGTACACATACATGTTCACCATCCACATGTTCATACGCATGCTCACACATTTTTAAGGAATTCTTTAAACATTATTGTCTTTCCGTTTTAGGTGTATAAGATAATGATAAATCAATGATTGATCCATGTTGAGGAAGAATTTTTCCAACATGTTCGCCTAAATATTCATGATGTAAATGCTTTAATTTTTCAGTTAATTCATCAATGAATAAAAAGATAGCAAAAATAAAGAATATTCCTGAAATGTATCCGTCAACCAGAGTATCTAATTCTTTACGAACACGCATGAACGGAGGTAATAATTCAATATATTGAGCTGACCAGAAAGCAATAATAGCAATGATTACTATTTCAACAGAAACGTCAAGAAGTTTATAGTGTACAGATCTTCCTTTCCAATCATCATCAAATTCATCAAAAATATGATAGAATATATACGAAATTATAGCTCCAAATATAGTATAGAAAATAGCTAGAATTGAAGCATTAATAGTGACATAAAAAGCTTCTTTCCATGACATGCGCATTTGTATTATTACATGAATTCAGGATTATAAATTTGTGGACGATAATTAGTTGTTAAAACAGATTTTCCAAGATCACGAGTCTTAACAGGTTTCAACCATGAAATAAATAAATATTTTTCTTCAACATTCCATACCCAAAATCCAGCACGATGTAATTCATTCATTAAATAATCTATAGCATCTTTGAATGCGTACAGAGGATATCCAAAAACAAACGAAGGAACTTCAAATAGGATGTAGGGAGCACTAGCATTCGCAATAGCTTGTTGACGTACTTTTCCTTCAATTTGAGATAAGACAGGTTTCATTGCTGCCATTTTATAAATCCGATGCTCTTCTTGCTCGTCCCATACGTCACGAGCTTTCATCATTATACCTTTCTTCTTATTAAATGCAAAGGTTTCTTATCCTTGCTTTAGGCGGAGGTGGAACAAAAGGATTTTTAGAACTTGGTGCTCTTGAACTTTTAGAAGAACGTGTAGGTCCTTTACATGAACATTTTACTGATGGCGTATACGGATGTTCTATAGGATCTATTTTGGGCACAGCTGTAGCATTTGGTGTTCCAGTAGCAAAAGCTCGTGAATTATTTAGACAGTTTCCTATTTCAGAAATGTTTAAATTAGATATGAATATTGGTGATATTTTATCTAAAAAAGGTATATTTAGTATGGATTATCTTGAAACAAAATTAATTTCAGCATTCAATTCTGTACAAATACCTATTGAACAGAAGAAAATTGGTGATGCTATAATTCCTTTACGTATTCAAGCTTCAAATATTACTAAAGGCATTCCTACCATCTTTCAAAAAAATGTCCCTGTTATCAAAGCTATTTTAGCATCTTCATGTATTCCCTTTGTTTTTCGACCTCAACAAATTAATGATTCTTTATATGTTGATGGTGGATTCCTAACTAATGTTTTGATGACAATAATTCCTGAATCCGAACATGATA
>Ga0114959_10002754_pt1 | contig 14159 bp, 12 predicted proteins | sample C_130625_EF_Meta_FD_87317 | JGI IMG/M metagenome (GOLD analysis project Ga0114959, IMG submission 87317) | Freshwater microbial communities from Lake Croche, Canada to study carbon cycling - C_130625_EF_MetaG | ecosystem: Environmental > Aquatic > Freshwater > Lake | place: Lake Croche, Canada...
CACCGACGGCGTGTATGTCCATGGACGCCAAATAGACGACGGCGATTGCAGCGGCCCCCGCAGTGCACGCAATGTGCTGATGCACCCTGATGTGGATGCGGCTGTTTTTGAAACCGCAAGAGGGGGCATGCTGCGAGAAGGTTTGGCCTTTGATCGCTGCCAAGTAGCCATCGTGACCAACATAGGGTCCGGTGACCATTTGGGCTTGAACTACATCACCACATTGGACGATCTGACCGTTCTCAAGCGGGTGGTCGTACTGAACGTCGCCGTCGATGGCATGGCTGTGCTCAATGCCACAGACCCCTATGTGGCCGCCATGGCTAAGCACTGCCCTGGCAAGGTAACTTTTTTTGCACAAGACCCTCAACACCCGGTTTTGGCAACGCACCGCGCCCAAGGCAAACGCGTGGTGTTTGTTGAAGATAACCACATCGTGGCTCAAGAAGCCAAAAAAATATACCGTGTGTCTTTGGCCAACGTCCCACTGACCCGCCAAGGTCAAATCGGATTTCAAGTTGAAAATGTCATGGCTTCAGTCGCGGCTGCCTGGGCCATCAATGTCCCATGGGAAATCATCAGCCAAGGCTTGGCCACTTTCATCAGCGACGTGCAAGGTGTGCCTGGACGGTTCAATGTGTTTGACTACCGAGGCGCAACGGTCATTGCCGACTACGGTCACAATCCCGACGCGATTCAAGCCTTGGTCAATGCCGTGGACAACATGCCTGCAGCCAAACGGTCCGTCGTGATCAGTGGTGCAGGTGATCGGCGTGACCAAGACATCAGGGAACAAACCTGCATTTTGGGTCAAGCCTTTGACACCGTCATTCTTTACCAAGATGCCTGTCAGCGTGGGCGCGAAGATGGTGAGGTTTTGACGCTGTTGCGCGAAGGCTTGGAAGGAGCGCAGCGTACGCAAGTCATTGAAGAAGTCCGTGGCGAATTCAATGCGATTGACAAGGCCATGGACCCCTTGCAACCCGGCGACTTGTGCCTTATATTGATTGACCAGGTTGAAGAAGCCTTGGCGCATATCGGCCAAAAAGTTCAGGCCGGTTGATGCTCAAGACAAGGCGATTATCGCCAGTCCACTGAAAACAAACGCCACCTGCCAAGCCAAGAGGCGGCGCCAAGTTGCCGATGGACTCTCGACCCATCGGTACATCAGCGAGCCGGCAACAAGGGACAAGGCAAATGACAACAGCATTCCCAGCAAGTTGACCCAAGGGCCCTGCCAACCGGCATTGAACCAAACAGCTGAAACGACCAGACTGATGGCGAAATGGGACAAAAACAAAGAATAAGAACGCCGTGCGATGCTCGAAAAAACGTTCCTGCCGAAAAACAACCAAGGGGGGTCGACCTTGGCTTGATCACGCTCAGGCCAGATGGCCAACATCAATGCCATGCCCCACGCCAGTCCCATGCGCAAGCGGGGCTCTAGCCACAGCGCGATCAAACCCAACATGAAAATCACACACCATCCTCTGGCTGAAAGTCGGCTCAAGCGCACTCGGTATGCCAACATGCCCAGGCCATAAGAGCCAAAGAAATACAAGCCCTGGACATCCATATTGCTCTGACGGTTCCACCAGTCCAAAGACAACGCCGTCAAAATTAACCAGAGTAAAACCATGAGCCCCTGAAGCTTTAACCGGGGTTGCCATGAGTGCAATTTCGCAGCGACCCAAACGGTCAACAAAACCATCGCATACAACTGAAAATCAATGGCCACATACCAAATTCCTGCAGACAAGGCTTGCACACCTAAAAGATCTTGCAACATCAAAAGGTGTGCTGCCAGGCTCCACAAAGTCGGAACGGCTGACAGGGAAGTATGAGGAAACCACGGCCTCACCATGGCCGTGGCACAGAGGGTCAAGGTCAGCGCTGCCATCAAGGGAATCTCCAAGCGCAAAAACCTTTTCCACAGCAATTTCAACACAGAAAAATGCGCTGGTAAAACCTGCAAATATGCGGGTAATGGGCGCAAAAATTGATTCGCGGTCAGATACCCGCCCACCACCAAAAAAGCCTGAACCGCCAGTTGGCCGTGGTTGTACAGTGCAGCCAATTGCAAGGGAGCCAACAACATCACGCGATCGAACATCGGGCTGTAAACCGACAAATGATGCATGACGATGACGAGACATCCCGTGGCCTTCAACAGGTCCAGAATGAACCAACGGCCTGCTTCTGATGAATTAAAGCGCCAACCGGGCCCTGGCTGACGCATATTCGCTCCTCAATTGGGCAACCAGCTCGGCCGTGCTGCGCACAGAGGTGATGGCGCCAATGCCTTGACCACATCCCCAAATATCTTTCCAGGCTTTCTTGGCGTCACCGCCAAAATTCATTTTCGAAGGATCAGACTCTGGCAGGTTGTCCGGGTCTAATCCTGCCGCCCGAATCGACGGCGCCAGGTAATTGCCGTGCACGCCGGTGAAAAGATTGCTGTACACGATGTCGTCAGAATTACTCTCGACAATGGCATTTTTGTAAGCCTCGGCGGCACGGGCTTCATGCGTGGCGATGAAGGCTGAGCCAATGTAAGCAAAGTCAGCGCCCATGGCTTGGGCTGCCAAAATGGCGTCCCCCGTGGCAATGGCGCCTGACAAAGCAATCGGACCATCGAACCATTGCCGAATTTCCTGAATCAAGGCAAAAGGACTTTTAACCCCTGCATGGCCACCAGCGCCTGCAGCCACAGCGATCAAGCCGTCAGCGCCCTTTTCGATGGCTTTGTGTGCATGCTTGTTGTTGATGATGTCATGCAACACCACGCCCCCGTAGCTGTGGGCGGCCTCGTTGATTTCTTCGCGGGCACCCAAGGAGGTGATGATGATCGGGACCTTGTATTTGACACACATTGCCATGTCATGCTCAAGACGGTCATTGCTTTTGTGCACAATCTGGTTGATGGCAAACGGCGCTGCCGGCTGATCAGGATGGGCCTTGTTGTAAGCGGCTAAGGTCTCCGTGATTTCGATCAGCCATTCCTCAAGCTGCTCGGCAGGACGTGCGTTGAGCGCGGGCATGGATCCCACAATACCGGCCTTGCATTGCTCGATCACCAGCTTGGGGTTGCTGATGATGAACAGGGGTGACGCGATGGCGGGGAAAGGCAAATGGGCCAGGACCGATGGCAAAGTGGACATGAAGTCTCCCGAATAAATGAGGACATTGTCGAAGCAAGGCCCTCCAAGGACCTGTCAGTCAAGCGACAAGCCCAAGGAACATTGAAGAATTAAAAAGCTTCCAAGGCCATCGCGTTGACGCTGGCAGCGCCCTGCACGATGCTGTCTCGGATGCCGGGTGCCTTGGACAAAATGTGGTCGGCATAAAACCGCGCCGTCGTGACCTTGGCCGCCATGAAAGCCGGATCTTGCGCTTGCGCCTCGGGTGACAATGCCACCAACAAGGCGCGGCCCAATTGCCAGCCCGCCATCAAGTTACCGGCCAGCATGAGGTAGGGCACGCTGCCCCCAAACACCTCGTTCGGATGGGCTTTGGTGTTGCCCGCCACAAAATCGACCACCTCGATGAAAGATTCGCGAGCAGCCTTCAAACGCTGTGCCATGACGTGGGCGTCCCCGCTGGCCGATGACGCCAGTTCAGCTTCAGTTTGCGCCACTTGCGCGGCCAAAGCCTTGGCAGTTTGCCCACCATCGCGCGCCGTTTTACGACCCACCAGATCGTTGGCCTGGATGGCGGTCGTACCTTCGTAAATGGTCAAAATCTTGGCGTCACGGTAATACTGGGCTGCGCCTGTTTCTTCGATGAAACCCATACCGCCATGCACTTGCACGCCCAGGCTGGTCACTTCGAGGCTCATCTCGGTGCTGAAACCTTTGACCAGCGGCACCATGAATTCATAAAAGGCCTGGTTCTGCTGGCGAACCTCTGCATCGGGATGGTGATGCGAGGCATCGTATGCGGCAGCGGCTGTGGAGGCCATGGCACGGCAACCTTCGGTGTAAGCGCGCATGGTCATCAACATGCGGCGCACGTCGGGGTGGTGAATGATGGCGCCCGCGCCAGGCAAGCTGCCATCCACGGGGCGACCCTGCACACGGTCCTTGGCGTATTCAACGGCTTTTTGATAAGCGCGCTGCGCAATCGCAATGCCCTGAACGCCTACCGCATAACGGGCAGCATTCATCATGATGAACATGTATTCAAGGCCGCGATTTTCTTGCCCCACCAAAAAGCCAACAGCGCCAGTGTTATCACCATACTGCAGCACGGCGGTCGGGCTGGCCTTGATGCCCATCTTGTGCTCAATGCTTACGCAGTGCACATCGTTGCGCTCACCCAAAGTACCATCAGGCTTGACCATGAACTTAGGCACCACAAAGAGGCTGATGCCCTTGACACCCTCGGGCGCGCCTTGCACACGTGCCAACACCAAGTGGACGATGTTGTCGGCCATGTCGTGTTCACCGTAGGTGATGTAGATTTTGGTGCCAAAAATTCTGAACGTGCCATCGGCCTGCGGCTCAGCGCGGGTACGAACTGCCGCCAAATCCGAGCCGGCTTGGGGCTCGGTCAGGTTCATGGTGCCAGTCCATTCACCAGAAACCAGCTTTTGCAGGTAGGTGGCTTTGAGCTCATCCGAACCCGCAGTCAAGAGGGCCTCAATCGCTCCGTCAGTCAATAAGGGACACAGCGCAAAAGCCATGTTGGCTGAGTTGAGCATCTCACCGCAGGCAGCACCAATCGTCTTGGGCAAACCTTGACCGCCGTATTCAACCGGGTGCTGCAGACCTTGCCAGCCGCCCTCGGCATATTGTTTGTAGGCGGCTTTGAAGCCTGGTGTGGTGGTCACGCCGCTGCCGTTGTGGAAGGACGGGTTTTTATCGCCTTCCCAGTTCAAAGGAGACAGCACATCTTGGTTGAGTTTGGCAGACTCTTGCAGCACCGCCTGGGCGGTTTCCAGACCCGCATCTTCAAAACCGGGTATCTGTGCAATCTGTTCGATGCGTGCCAGATGCTCGATATTGAAGAGCATGTCTTTGAGAGGGGCGATGTAGCTCATGGTGTGTCTCTTTGAATTTCAACAGCAGTCGGGTGAGTTGAGGGCTGGCGATATCCGTTCTTACAGCGAGCGAACCAGCTCAGGCACGGCGGTAAACAAGTCCGCTTCCAAACCGAAATCTGCCACACTGAAAATCGGTGCCTCAGGGTCCTTGTTGATCGCCACGATGACTTTGGAATCCTTCATGCCGGCCAAATGCTGAATGGCGCCCGATATCCCACAGGCGATATACAACTGAGGCGCCACGATCTTGCCTGTCTGACCTACTTGCAGGTCATTGGCGGCATAACCGGCATCCACCGCAGCGCGGCTGGCACCAATGGCTGCACCCAGCTTATCGGCCAGCGGTGTCATGACTTCATTGAACTTTTCAGCACTGCCCAAAGCGCGACCGCCAGAGACGATGATCTTGGCCGCCGTCAACTCAGGTCGATCGTTCTTGGCAATTTCGCTGCCCTTGAAACTGCTCTTGCCGCTGTCGGCTTGGGCAACAGGCGTTTCAACATTTGCAGCGCCGCCACTCGGAGCAGCCGCATCGAAACCCGTGGCCCGCACTGTGATGACTTTGATGCTGTCTGAAGACTGAACGGTGGCCATGGCATTGCCGGCATAAATGGGCCGCTCAAAAGTGTCAGGCGAGGCCACTTGGGTGATGTCGCTGATCTGGGCCACGTCCAACTTGGCGGCCACCCGCGGGGCCACGTTTTTGCCTGCGGCAGTGGCGGGGAACAGGATGTGGCTGTAATGGGCCGCAATGGCCAACACTTCAGCCGCCAGGTTTTCGGCCAAAGCATGGGCGAGGCTTTCGCTGTCCACATGAATCACTTTGGATACACCAGCGATTTGCGAAGCCGCAGCCGCAGCCGCAGCCGCATGGTGGCCGGCAACCAGAACATGCACATCACCACCGCATGCAGCAGCTGCGGTGACTGTGTTCAAGGTGGCGACTTTGACAGAAGCGTTGTCGTGTTCAGCAATAACTAATGCGGTCATGGTCAGATTACCTTTGCAACGTTTTTCAATTTATCCACCAAAGCGGCGACATCAGGTACTTTGATGCCCGCACTGCGCTTGGCAGGCTCTGCCACTTTCAGTGTCTTGATGCGGGGGGTGATGTCCACGCCCAGGTCTTCGGGCTTGAAGGTATCCAGCTGTTTTTTCTTGGCCTTCATGATGTTCGGCAGTGTCACGTAACGTGGCTCATTCAAACGCAAGTCGGTGGTCACCACCGCTGGCAGGGAAATCGACAGGATTTCAAGGCCGCCGTCGATTTCACGGGTCACCGAAGCACGGCCGTCAGCCACTTCGATTTTGGACGCGTAAGTTGCTTGAGGCAGGTCGGCCAACGCAGCCAGCATTTGACCGGTTTGGTTGCAATCGTCGTCGATCGCTTGTTTGCCCAAAATAATGAGGCCGGGTTGCTCCTTGTCGATCAAGGCTTTGAGCAGCTTGGCGACCGCCAAAGGCTGCAAGTCCACATCGGCAGGGGTTTCGACCAAAATACCGCGATCAGCACCAATGGCCATGGCGGTCCGCAGGGTTTCCTGACATTGCGTCACGCCACAAGACACTGCGATGACTTCGGTCGCCACGCCCTTTTCCCTCAAGCGAACGGCCTCTTCGATCGCAATCTCGTCAAAGGGGTTCATGCTCATTTTGACGTTGGCGATGTCCACCCCCGTGCCGTCAGATTTCACGCGGACTTTCACGTTGTAGTCCACCACCCGTTTGACGGGAACCAGAATTTTCATACACATCTCCGTTGATTGAATTTCGAATGGATTGGAGGCTCAATGTGCCCCTAACGCGATTGACGTTAACGTAAACGTCAAATTGTGCCTCAGAACCCTGGTCAGATCGAGCAGATCAGACAAAAAAGCACGGTCGTACTTAATTCTACACCAAGCGTCTTGTTTGCGTTTGCAATCCGAACGAAGAAACCTAGGGAATTCACCGACCGATTGGTCGGTTAATTGCGATTAGCATAGGTCCATGTCCATACCCGAACGGGTATGAGGCGGCATGCTTTTTTACATCCCCACTTTTGGAACATTCCCATGAAAAAAACATTGATCTCTTTGGCCTGCGGTTCTGCAGCTTATTTGCTTTCGGCCACAGGCGTGCAAGCCCAAACCGTGCTCACGGTCTCCAGCTGGTTACCGCCCACCCATACCGCCAGCATGGCCCAAAAAGAATGGTGCGATCTTCTTGAGACCAACACCAAGGGCCGTGTCAAATGCAACATCCTGCCCCGCGGTGTCACCCCTGCGCCCGGCACTTACGACGCAGTCAAAAACGGCTTGGCCGATCTGTCCTACACAGTCCATGGTTACACCCCTGGCCGCTTTGTTTACACACAAATGACAGAGCTGCCTTTTTTGGGCAACAGCGCAGAGACCATCTCCATCGCCTTGAGCCGAATCAGCAGCAAATACCCTGAGTTTGCCGCTGAACACCAAGGCGTCAAAGTGCTGACTTTGTTTTCGCATGGTCCTGGCATTGTGTTCAATACCAAGCGACCCATTGCCAAAGTCGATGATCTAACGGGTCTGAAATTCCGTGTGGGTGGCGGCATGGTCAACGACATGTCCAAACTCCTGAACATGAACGTGACACTCAAACCCGCTCCCGACTCTTATGAGTTGTTGTCCAGCGGCGTGATGGACGGCACCTTGTTCCCAGCCGAATCGACCGAGTCATTCAAGATCGACAAGATCATCAAGCACGCCACCACCTTTCCTGGCGGACTTTACAACACCAGTTTTGTCTTCATGATGAACCAAGCCAAGTACGACAAATTGTCCGCTGAGGACAAAAAAGCCGTAGACGCCATCTCTGGCGAAACCGCTGCGCGTATCTTTGGTCGTGGCTGGGACAAAGTGGACCGCCGCGCCTTTGCCTTGATGCAGGCCAACAATGTCTTGGTCACCAAAGCTGACGCCCAATTTGTGGCCGATGTGAAAACCAAAACAGCGCCCTTAGAGCAAACTTGGATCAAGGCTTCTGAAGCCAAAGGCCTGAAGAACCCCGCCAAAGTCTTGGCCGAGTTCCGCGCAGAGATTGCCAAGTTGGAAAAATAATTCCACGCCCCCGCTGTCACATAACAGCCCGCGGTACCCGCTGATATCGGCAGGTACCGTTTTTTTGATTCAAAGGAAAGCTCTTGAAAAAGTTTCTCGAAACCGCCTCCGGCTTGCTGGCAGGCTTGGCCCTGTTCGCCATCATGGTGCTCACTTTTTTAGATGTGGGTGGCCGCAAACTGCTGGACCACTCCATCACCGGCTCGCTGGAGATGACCGAATTGTTGATGGTGGTGGTCATTTTTGGCGCGCTGCCTTTGGTGTCAGAGCGCGGCGAACATGTGGTGTTTGACTCCTTGGACGGTTTTTTGCCAAGCGCGGTGCAAAAAATTCAGCGCACCCTGGTGCACTTGATGTGCGGAGTGGCTTTGATCGCCCTGGGCTGGCTGATGTGGCAAACCGGGCAAGACTTCAGCAGCACGGGCGAAACCACGGCCCAGCTGAAAATTCTGAAGTCGCCTTTCATTTACGGCATGGGGGTGCTGTGCGCCTTCACCGGCCTGATTCACCTGAACCTGATGCGCCATCCGATGAACCAAGATGAGTCCGAAGGCGGTGTCCTGTGATTGAGTCCCTGATTGGATTTGCCGCCATTTTTGGCTTGGCCCTGTTGCGTGTGCCGCTGGCTTTTTCAATGGGCATGGTCGGCGTGGTGGGCATTGGCCTGATGCGCGGCTGGATGCCGGCACTGGCCAGTACCGCGCAAGTGGTGCATGAGACCGGTTTTGCCTACACCTTGTCGGTCATTCCTTTGTTTATTTTGATGGGCAACTTTGTCGCCCGCGCCGGTTTGGCGCACGAACTGTTCCACGCGGCCTACACCTTTATTGGTCACCGACGTGGCGGCTTGGCGCATGCCACCATCGCTGCTTGTGCGGGCTTTGGCGCGATTTGCGGCTCATCGATTGCCACCGCCGCCACCATGAGCAAAGTGGCTTACCCGTCGATGAAAAAACTCGGTTACAGCGATGCGCTGTCGACCGGCGTGATCGCGGCCGGCGGCACCTTGGGCATCATGATTCCACCGTCCACCATCATGGTGATTTATGGCATCGTGACCGAAACCCATATTGGTAAATTGTTTGCTGCAGGCGTGATTCCGGGCATTCTCACGGCCATCCTGATGATGGGTGCTGTGGTTTTGATGACCGCACACGACCCTGAGCATGCCCCCGCAGGCGAAAAATTCACCTGGGCGCAGCGCCTGCAAGCCCTGCGTGGCATTTGGGGCGTGTTGCTGTTGGTGTTTGTGGTGTTGGGCGGTATTTACGGTGGCGTTTTCACCGCCACCGAGGGTGCGGGCATGGGCGCAGCCGGTGCGTTTTTGTTTGCCTGGGCACGCGGCGCTTTGAGCTGGAAGTCTTTGTACGAGATTTTGGTGGAGTCTGCGCGCACCACCGCCATGCTGTTCACCTTGCTGATTGCCGCCACGGTGTTTGCCAACTTCGTCAACTTCACGACCATGCCTGGCGACCTCAAAGAATCCATTACCCATCTGGGGCTCTCGCCGATCATGGTGATCGGCGCGATGATGGTGATCTATGTGATTTTGGGCACCGTGATGGAGGAGCTGACCATGGTTTTGTTGACCCTGCCCTTGTTCTTCCCTATCGTGGTGCAACTGGGTTTTGACCCGGTGTGGTTTGGCGTCTTGATCGTGATGGTGATTCAAATCGGCTTGATTTCACCGCCCGTGGGCATGAATTTGTTTGTGCTCAACACCTTGTTGCCCAAAGTCGGGCTTGGTACGATCTTTCGCGGCGTCTGGCCCCTGGTCTTGGTGCTGGTCATCACCTTGGGTATTTTGCTGGCCTTCCCCGCATTGAGTTTGTGGCTGCCATCGATGATGGACTGAGCCCCACAAATTAGGGCACCATGCGCACCACCCGCTGCGGGAAAGGTATTTCAATGCCGTGGGCCCGCAGGCGTTGCAAGATGCCGATGTGAATCAAGGATTTGACATTCAAGTGGCCACCCTCCTCTTCGTGAATCCAGTAACCCAGGGTGAATACCAGACCATCGGCGCCAAACTCCGACAATGCCACTGTGGGTGCGGGCTCGTGCAAGACGCGCTCTTGAACGTTACAGGCCTCCAGCAACAAAGCCATGACCTGGTCCACATCGCTGTCGTAGCCCACGGTCACTTGCACCGACTGCCACACGCTCGTGTCGGCCAGTGACAGGTTTTCCACCCGCTGGGTGATCAACATTTCGTTGGGCACAATCGATTCGCGCCCGGTGACAGAACGGATCACGGTGTAGCGCGCTTTGATGTCGGTGATGCGACCCTCAAAATCGTCCACCCGCACATTGTCGCCAATGCGCATGCTGCGCTCAGTCAAAATCACAAAGCCGCTGACGTAGTTGGCCGCCAGTTTTTGCAAACCCAGGCCAATGCCCACGCCCACCGCTCCGCCCATCACCGACAAGGCGGTCAAGTCAATCCCGGCAGACGACAGGGCCATCAGCACGCCGATGAACATCAACAAGGCGGTGACCGCATTGCTCATGGCTTTGCGCAGCGACAACTCACTGCCCGAGACGCCGCTGAGCAAGCGCGACTCGATGGCCGAGGACAACCACAAAGTCAATATCAACACCCCGAGCGCCGTCACGCCGCCCTCCAGCAAGGTGCGCACCGACAACAGCGAGTTGCCGATCTTCCAGTGAATTTGGTCCAACGCGTCCAGCAACAAAGGCAAGAGGCCGGTGATCCACAGCACCGCCCCGCCCCAAGCCAACCAAGACAAGGTGCGCTCAACCGGCCGCACCCATTCGGCATTGGGCAAGGTCACTTGCAGCACTTTGACGCCCAATCGAATACAGGCCAGCGAGACACATACCGGCACCCAAATGTCCAGCAGCACCACATTACTCTGGTGCGCCAGCAACGTGCGTGCGGCGAAAGACAAACCCATCAACACCAAGGGAAACAAAACACCGTCGATCAAACGACGCCCGAGCAAAATACGCAGCTCGTAACTGCGGGTCACTCGGCGCACCAGCCCAACCAGCAACCACGCCAGCAACACGCAACCGGCGACCACGCTCAGCTCCCGCATCACCTGCAGCGGTGTCAGGGCATCGAGCCAGGCCAACGGATCGGCCACCCGAACCACCGTGGGGCTCACAGCGGGACTCACGGCCATTGGGGCTTTCTTTTGTCGATGAAGGCTTGCACACCTTCTTGCGCCACGGCGTGCGCCATGTTGCAGGCCATGGTCTGGCCAGCCAGTTGGTAAGCCGCCTCAATGCCCATTTCGCGCTGTTTGTAAAACAAGGCCTTGCCCATGCTCACAGCTTCACGTGGCTTGCTGAGCACGGCATCCACCAACTTTTCAAGCTCCACGTCCAAGCCCTCGGGCGTGGTCACGCGATTGACCAAACCTTGTTGCAAGGCTTGGCTGGCGTCCAAAAAATCACCGGTCAAGAGCATCTCCATGGCCTGCTTGGCACCGATGTTGCGCGACAAAGGCACGCTGGGCGTGGCACAAAACAAACCCACATCAATGCCGTTGACACCAAAGCGCGCCGTGTTCGCCGCCACCGCCAGGTCGCACTGCGCCACCAACTGGCAACCGGCCGCTGTGGCAATGCCCTGCACCCGCGCAATCACCGGCACCGGCAGGCTTTGAATGCTCAGCATCATGCGGCTGCATTGGGCAAACAGGTCTTGGTAGTAAGCCAGCTCGGGCTGGGCCCGCATTTCTTTGAGGTTGTGGCCCGCGCAAAAAGCCTTGCCGGCGGCCGCCAAGACCACCACACGGGCTTGCTCGTCAGCGGCCACGCGCTGCAAAGCTTGCTGCAACAAAACCATCACGGCTTGGCTCAAGGTGTTGAAGGAGTCGGGGTCGTTCAGGGTCAGGGTGTGCACGCCGCGCGCATCACGAAGGTGCAATACGCCCGCATCGGGGGAGGAAATCTGTTGGGTCGTCATGCCCTCCATTGTGGCCGATCGGCAAGGCGGTGTTAAGCCAGCTGGCTCTGGCCGCAGCGGCCGATGCCTCCCAGTGGACCGACGCCGCGCCCTTTGAAGCCCATCGCTACATGGCCCCCTGGCCCGGGCTTACCAAAGGGCAGACGCTCATCCCTGGCGAGTTGTCACGCGGCTTCGGTTTTTACCAAAGCAAGCCCGCCACGAGTTTTGCGCCCATCGCGGTCACCCCCCGGGCGCTGGGTGCGGACTGGCGCCACGGCATGTTGCATTTGCCGGTGCACACGGCCATCAACGGGCAATGGTTGGGCTCGCCCAACCCCGGGGTTGAAACTGTATTTCATTTCGGTCAGGTGATTGCGCATCTGGCGCGCACCCGGGCGCTGTGCGCAGGCACCATGATTGGTGCGGGCACCATCAGCAACCAAGACCCGGCTGCAGGCAATGCCTGCATCACCGAGGCGCGGGTTCGGCAAATGCTGCAAGGTACACCCGAAGACCAGTTGCACCCCTATTTGCAGGACGGTGACCGGGTCCGCATCGAAGTGCGCGATGCTTCAGGCCGGTCGGTGTTTGGTGCCATCGACCAAGCCGTGCGGATTGCTGAGCTGGGTGTTTAACCCATCTTGGACGGCAACCACAGCGCGATGATGGGGAAACTGATCAAGATCACCAAGCGCAACAAGTCGGTCACCACAAAAGGAATCACGCCTTTGAATATCGTGGTGAAACTGACATCTTTCACCACGCTCTTGATGACAAAGACGTTCATGCCCACCGGCGGGTGAATCAAGCCCAACTCCACGGTCATCACAATGATCACGCCAAACCAGATCGGGTCAAAGCCCAGTTGCAGAATCACCGGGTAAATGATGGGCACGGTCAAAATGATCATGGCCATGGCGTCCATCAGGCAGCCCAGCACCAGGTACATGACCATGATCATGGCCAACACGCCATAACGCCCCACCCCCAGTCCGGTGAGCATCTCGGTCAATTTTTGCGGCACTTGGGTGATGGTTAAAAAGTAACCAAACAACAGCGCACCGATCAACACCGTGAACACCGCCGCCGAGGTGCGGGTGGCCGACAGCAAGGCCTCGCGAATCCCGGCGCGGTCCAATTTGCCGCGCAGCACGCCCAGCAAAAAGGCGCCACTGGCCCCCACACCACCGGCTTCGGTGGGCGTGAAGAAACCGCCGTAAAGGCCGCCGATCACGAACATGAACAACACCAAGGGGGCCCACACGTCTTTGAGGCCATGAAAACGCTCGCCCCAGGACTTTTGCTCCCCGCGCGGCAACCAATCGGGACGCAGCCGCACAATGATCATGATGGTGATCACATACATCACCATCGCCAAAAGGCCCGGCACGATGCCGGCCATGAACAGTTTGCCAATGTCTTGCTGCGTCAAGATCGCATACACCGCCAACACGGTCGAAGGTGGCAGCATGGCCCCCAAGGTGCCGCCTGCGGCGATCACACCGGTCGAGAACGATTGCGGGTAACCAAAGCGGCGCATCTCGGGATAAGCCACCGAAGAGAACGTGGCTGCGGTGGCAACCGAAGAGCCACAAATCGCGGCAAAACCGCCACACGCCAGCACGGTGGCCACACCCAGGCCGCCGCGCATATGGCCAATGAAGGCGTTGGCGGCGCGGAACAACTCCCGGCTCACGCCAGAGACCGACACAAAAGCGCCCATCAGCATGAACATCGGGATCACACCAAAGGTGTAATCGGTCACTGTGCGCATCGAAGATTGACCGATCAATTTCAGCGCCGGCCCAGGCCCGGCAATATAGGCGTAACCCGACACCCCCACCAAGCCCATCGCCATACCCACAGGCACGCGCAGCAGCATCAGGCCAAACAGCACCAGAAAGCCAATCACGGCCACGGCATCAGGACTCAGATCCATGCCTTACTCCACATCTTTAAGTTCAGGGTGTTCTTCCAGCGTCTCGGGCTGAAAGACCAAGCGCCAGGTGCGAATGGCAATCAACAAAACGGCGCACACATCGCCCATCCATGCCACGGCAAAGAAAGGCCAGGTGGGCAAGTTCAGGTCGTAGGTCAGCACGTTGTCGTTGTAAGTGCC
>Ga0114959_10002755_pt1 | contig 14159 bp, 15 predicted proteins | sample C_130625_EF_Meta_FD_87317 | JGI IMG/M metagenome (GOLD analysis project Ga0114959, IMG submission 87317) | Freshwater microbial communities from Lake Croche, Canada to study carbon cycling - C_130625_EF_MetaG | ecosystem: Environmental > Aquatic > Freshwater > Lake | place: Lake Croche, Canada...
CCTGTACTTGAGAACCATTTACCGCGCCAAACGAAGTAATGGCACTCATGTTGGACCCCGAATTGAAAAAACTCATGCCGCCTTTCTTAGTCTTACCGAGTCTTTTTTTATGTCGCCGGCGCGCGCCACCCGAAACGCGGCTAAAATCCCCGGCTAACCGCGCATCGACTTGCGCGGACGGATTTTGCGGATCGCCACCTAAATTACCATTGTAAGGATAAAAAACCTTGGGATCAAGGTTATCTAAATTAGGACTACCGCCATATGTTTTGGATCCGCAACCGCACCCTCCGCCGCGTCTAGTCGTGCGCCGACGCATTTTGCGATGCTTCTTCTTATACGTTTGTTTCTTATATTTACGTGTTGCGCCCATGGTATACACTATATAGACATATTATTCAATATCCACATGCGTCAACATGTGTCTTCGACAGCACGCATTGAACAACAGCAATTCATCCAACACGTGCCCTTCGGCCGTTTTTTCCGCCGTCTTTTTGGTTAAATACACGACTTTATCCACATCCAGTCCCGCCTTAATTTTGCGCTGACGCACTTTATCTTGGTAGTATCGATACTTGTCTGCCAGCACATTTCCACACGTGAAGCATTTAATAGGAATGATCATGTTAGTTATATTTAAAACATATATAATTTTTCGATTTCAATTTTACCGTAAAATATAATTGTATACTATAAGGATGAAACAGTATATTTATTTATTTATAATCATTTTTTTTCTGTTTATTATTACGGTAAATTTGATGAATACATACCACGAAGGATATGCTTCTAGTTATAGTGGTCCATCGGGTCTGTATTCCATGACAGATAAATCCAACCCTATTCACAATAGAACGGGTAAAAATGACGAGGATCGTATTGCGGCCATTACAAGTATATCTACTCCCCCGCCAGCGATGGCTCCTTCCCCCATGCAATACAAAACGACGTACCACCCCTTTGACCTCAATGTGGTGTACCACGATTCGCCGGAAGACATACAAAAACAAACGGGAATAGATCCTTCCGCGAATTTAATCAGTGTTTTAGACAAATCCGGAAAATTGGTCCAAGTGCCCATTTCAAGCACGGCGAACGACACGACATTTTACGAAGATGAAAGTTTGCGCTACGATCCGAAAAACTACGTTCCTACTTACGAAGATACCGTGTATTTTAGTAAATTGACGGGTCTCGGCTACCAAAAACCCATTTACGGTACCGATGCTCAAATGAGCGGGTTCTGTAGTTTCAACCAGAATTATCCAGATAAAATCGAAGACAAATGCCGCAAATTGGACGGTGATATATGCGCATCAACCGCCTGCTGTGTTTTACTTTCGGGCAAATGTATGGCCGGAAACCAGAACGGACCCTACGTACATGCCCATTATCAAGACCCTGGAAACAAGAAAACCGACAAATATTTTCATATGGGTAAATGTTACGGAAATTGTGTAGACGATCAATCGAATTATTACAATTACAACAACGAAATATTATCCCGCGATGACGAGAACATACACAAATTGCGTCTAAAGACCGGTATTTACGATAACAATCCTGTTCGAGGAATCTGGAATCCCGGGCAAACAACGGACCCGAATCTGGTGGCCGGGCCCTAAGTATATTCCGAGGGCCGTCCCCACGTTGAAGTACGTGGCAATAAAGATATAATTTGACAAACTATATAGTAATAAAATTATATTACTATATAAGATACAATGTTCTCATTGTTGGTAAAAATGTTCTCGGTGGTATCGTGTGTGGCATACAATCTTGGTCCGGTCAGCCAACCTATTAGTGTTAAAAATCTGATTTCGGGGATTGAACATTCGGATTTCGACGCCATTTACTTCAATTCGGATATGCGGACGGTAGTAGCTACCAGTCCCAACTTCAAAGGCGTACAATTCCGCAGCACAATTTCGCCGCTCATCACCGAAAAGTTGGTAGACATGTCGCTGAAACACGACATAGATCCGGTTTTTTTAAATCCTCCCAACAACGATTTATTCAACCTCTTTTCGTTCATCCCCAACCTCTTTTTTTTGGGTATTGCGTTGTCCGTTATACGGTCGGCGACAATGATGTCGAATTTAATGGGGGGTGGCGACGGAGATTCTAACAACAACATGGGGAGATTCATGAATTTCAACAAGAAACCTACAAATTCAAATAAAAACACAAATGTCTCCTTTTCCGACTGGGCGGGTTCTCAAGAAGTTTTGGAAGAATGTATCGAATTTGTTTCCTATCTAAATAAAACGGACGATTATACCGCGATGGGTGTAAGAATCCCCCGCGGAATACTGTTGGAAGGTCCGCCGGGGACCGGAAAAACACTTCTGGCCAAAGCCATTGCGAACGAATCTTCTTCTACCTTTTTTTCGGCATCGGGCTCGGAATTTATCGAAATGTTTGTGGGTGTAGGTGCCATGCGTATCCGCCGACTGTTTGAAGAAGCCCGGAAATCGAGCCCTGCTATCATTTTCATTGACGAGATCGACGCCATTGGCAAACAACGCGGTCGTGGTGGCAACATGATGGGTAACGACGAAAGTGAACAAACATTGAATCAGCTGCTAACAGAAATGGACGGTTTTCAGGAAAACGCCAACATCACGGTGATTGCGGCCACCAACCGCGCCGACATTTTAGATTCGGCCCTGTTGCGCCCGGGTCGGTTTGACCGCATCATTAAGATACCCTTGCCTGACCGGACATCGCGCGAGGCGATTTTATCATTGTACCTGAAAAACAAACCCGTTGAACCCACCGTAAAAATAGACGCATTGGCGAAATTAACCGCCGGGTTCTCGGGAGCTCAATTAAGTAATTTGGTGAACGAGGCGGCCATCGTGGCGGCAAGGAACGGAGATTTAATCATTCGGCAGCGATTTTTAGAAGATGCCCTGGAAAAATTGTTGATTGGCATCAAAAAGAAAACCGATACGCGCGACCAAAAAACCAAGTGTCGCATTGCCATTCACGAGATTGGTCATGCGCTCATTGTTCAAGAATTCCCCGATTATTTTGACCTACAAAAAATATCTATTCAAGCAACGTACTCGGGTGCGGGAGGTTACACCATTTTTACCGAGAAAGAGACGATTGCCGAGAACGGTCTCTACACAAAAGATTTCTTGATGAAACGTCTCATGGTGGCCATGGGCGGTAAGGCGGCCGAGGCGGTTTATTACGGCGACGATTTTGTCTCTGTCGGGGCGTCGATGGATCTGAAGCAAGCCAACCAACTCGCCCGAGAAATGATTGAGAAGTACGGCATGGGGGAAAGTTTGCGCGCATTCTCCAAAGAAGAGGGTTACGGCAAAACATATTCTGATATGATTTACACGGTTTCGGACAATGAGGTTATGGAATTGACCAACCGGGCTTACAATGAAGCATATAATCTGATATCCATCAACCGATTGCGACTAGGATCATGTATACGGCAGCTCATGGCAACCGGTCAGATGAGCCCAGCCGAATTTTACAAAATCATCAACGAAGAAGAGATAGAACCGGATTATATTGACAGTTCGGAAGACACGGGTAAACATCACACTCGCGTTACAGACGAGTGTGATACGGTTGATGATGCGGAGGAAATCTTAGACGGCGTAAATACTACGGTTCTCTGAGCTTCGCTATTTTTTGTTTCATTTTATGGTCCTTGTATAGATCCACGCCATCTTCAATGGTGGGATATTGATAATTATTAAACATTACGCGAATTGCGGACAACACTTCTTCATTGGGAAAAGTGTGGTCCAGTAACATGGACATTTTTAACCGATCGTCGGGATGTTGGTTTTCCATTTGAATATAATCTTGATTGAGAATCGTATGTGCCATCATTTCAAGAAATTTCTTTTGGAGGGGGGTCGTATAATAATTGTAACAAATCGTGACAAACCACCGGGTTTTTTTGGTTCCCAGAGGCAACATATTCACGGCAATGATCAAATGTTTGTGGTCAAACGATACGCGCGACCAGGAAAACACCGGATACATGAAAATGTGAAAATTATTCGTCACTTTTGCGTTGTTGTTCATTTTACGCATAATCATGTTGGATTGATAATCAAAAGACAGCCCAATCTTATCAGACAAGAGTTTGTTCTCCGGATTTTTATACAAATACTGGTGAATATTTGTAGGAGGATTTACACTACCAAAACCGAATTTATGAACATATTCTGGGTGTCGTATGTCCATCATGTTCATCGCACTGTCCAACAGCGAACCCTTCATGTCAATCGTTAGAATGGACTTTTCATAATTTTGATTGTTGTAAAATGGAACACTGTACGGCGACGGCCGGTCCGCATCGTACGACCAAAATATTTTGTCTTCAAATAACATGGTTTCGCCAAATTTATCCTTGTTGGAAAATTCCTTGCCATGATATTGACATTTCAAACATCCCGCTTCGGTAATGATACCGTTGTCCAATTTGGACCCCATATGATCACAAATATTGATGGTGGTGGTTAATTCTTGGGTAAGTGGGTTTTTCCAAACAACCAGAGGCAAATCACCCACATTGATTTTATACGGTTTCGAAAAATCAATATGTTCATTTACACCCAAACAATGCCAATTTTTGAAAAAATCCAAGTTTTTTTTGGGAACGTTCCCCGCATACAGGGACGTAACCAGATAATTGTTAGTTGCCCACAACAACACTAGAAACGAGAAAAACATATTCAGTATAATAATAATTGTTAGTATTATTATACACGTATCTTCAGATGGTTTTATGATATAGTATTTTATGTGGTGGCAGTGTATACAATGTATAAACGCGATGCGAATGATACCGATGACATAGTTGATCCGAAAGTCGCCATGACCGAGTCTATTACAGGCGCATGTGCCATCGCATATAGGGCTATCAAATTCGCAAATACCGCGGTCATTATTGCCACAGGTACCATGTTCGAAGATACCGCCATCACTAACGCAGAAAAAACATTCGCCGCCGCCACAACGGTGCTTTCCACGTGTCTAAATCCCTCTGCCGATGCTACGGTCATGCTGAACGCGGCCAGGGTCTTTACTGGTGCGGCTGCTGCCGCTATCGCCGCCGCGTCTGCCGCGGAAACTGCCCATGCCGCTAGCGCCGCTCAATTATTCCACGATGCGGCCGCGGCGTCGACCACCGCCGCCGTTTCTTTTACCACCTCGGCCAATCTTATATTGGCCAATCAAAACATTACCGCAACTGTTACAGATACTAGAAGAATGAGCACTGCTAGAAAACCGAGCAATTTTAGAAAACCGAGTAATTTTAGAAAAATGAGCAATTTATGACTTTATTTCCGGAGGGGGGTTATGAAACCGGCGATGAGATTCGGCACGTTGACACGGTTTACCGCTCTTACTACATATGCCACAGACATACACAAACGTACCGTTAGAAAGACTTTTCTTGTTCCGTCGCCATTCCGCAGATGCTTCGTCGAAATCGATAATAACTTCACACATGGATCGCGTTCTCATTACACAAATAATAGTGGCACAAGTCTTTATGTACCTTTTTACACCGAATATTTTATTATGAAAAATATTATTACTGATAACCCGCCTATAGATAAAACTATAATCTGTAAATACCGAAAAAACCCCATGCACGAATACATGTTATAGAATTCAAAGTAATTCTGAGGTACGGGGCGTTGGACTTCGCGTTGGCGCATTACTTGTGCGCATAGTTGAAGTTCCTCGTCACTAATCCCCGACCGGGATTCGCTGGGAGGATTCCTAGGGGAAAGGGGCATAGGATACACCTCAATGACCGGATAAGGCACTTCTCGCGCAACCGCCTCACAACCTTCTATATGTGGCACAGAAATGCCCGATTTTACCCGATTGCTTTCCATGACAAAACTACTATATTCTTGTAAAATATTACTATATGATTTATGGTGATATTTTTGTTATACAAAAACATGTTCAAAAAAGGGGTTGTTGCGTGACCAACTCCTGAACCATCATCCCCAACACCCCGATCATCGCCAGACGACCGTTATTGAGCTCCTTGTCCATGAGATCAAGGTCCACCATACCATCGCGGTTCCACATACCAAACCCCAAATCACCCGGTTGATAATCGGGCTTAAGCGCAAATGGCTTCGTGGTCGGATTCTCCCAACCGCGGAACATGGAGGCAAACTCGGCAATATACATCAACGACACCAGATAATCCTGCGTATGGTCCGGCAAAGACTGAAACTGATTGATACCCAGGCCGCCGTACAAAAACTCCGTGGCCGGAATCACCAGTGCGGCCAACATGGCCAAACGCCCGTGCTTCAACTCGGCCTCGCGAAGAAACGACGGTTGGGCACCCTTCGCCAACACATTCTTGTCGAACAAATCCATATTCTCCAACGGGGCGGTCGGGGGACGAATGATAGGAACCTGCGTTTTAACCCGGGGAACCTTGTTCTTGAGTGCCCACACGGCGGAAAGAAGAGAAAACACAATAAATGTACGCATTGTACTATAATAACCCGCGTCTCCTTTATATTATTTCATAAATACATTTACTGGAACAATGTGTATGCCTTTATCGACACTGTTTACAAAAGAACATACACACACTATCTAACGCATAATTTTTTGTATAATGCTTTTTCGTACAATCTTCACAGCCTCTTTTTTCGCATTCATAACAGGATTGTGGATGAGTGACATCACCGCAAAACTCGCAAGTGGTCATTTCTTCCAAGCGGGAAATTTTATTTTCTAGTTGTTTTACTAGCCGTTTCACGCTGTAGAGATATTCTTCGAGTTCTGTCATTTTACACCCCATGATTTCTATTTTATCGTCGTTTCGCGTCATATGCCGCTTTTTGGTATCAGTAATGCGCTCCATCAATAACATGTCAAGACTATCAGACATAACAATACTATACTAGTGTAAGTGTCTCTATATCATTTACGCATCACACACTTCGATCTTGGCACCCCGACTCGTTTTCTTACGAATGGCGGGCTTGGTCGTTTTGGTCGATGCCTCGTGAAACGCATGATGACATTTTTCGCATACCGCCGCCAAGTTTGCCGGATGGTTCTTGTGAAAGGTACCCACAAATCCCTGTTCATTCGCATCCTGCTGAGGGGCCAAATGATGGATTTCGGTGGCTATTTCTTGGTGACACAATTCACATTTTCCGCGCACCTTTTTCGCATTGTATTTGGTAACCGGCTGGGAAAGTTCTCCCTGGGTGTCGGGGAAATATTTGTTGCGGATATTAAACGCCATATCAATAAAATCCGTTGGCATATACAACGACGCGCATACTTCTAGACCATAAGTACGCGAACCCTGACCCTCTTTCAATTTGCGGTCGTACACCAAACAATCGTTCTCGCGATCGTAATAAACAGACAAATGGCGGAACGCGAGCCGGCCCAATGCCCGTATTTCTTCGAAATTCGCCATTTCGTGAAAATGTGTGGCAAACATGTGACAAGCTCTATTCTCATGAAGCGACAGCAGGGCCGCGGTAAAAATACTGAGTGCGGACTCGTTCTCCGTTCCCGACGCCAATTCGTCCCCCAATATCAGACTGTGACTGTCCGCCATTTTAAGAATCACCCGTAGTTCAGACATTTCCACCACAAACGTCGACATACCTTTGAACAAATTGTCGTTGGACAATATACGCGAATAAATGGCCTTAAATGGCGAATAAACAAATTCGGTGCACGGAACAAACATGCCCGCTTGAGCCATGATGACCGCAATGCCGACCGCGCGAATTAACGACGTTTTTCCCACCGCATTGGTACCGTACAGCAACATCCCGAGAGGAGCCGTATCATATCCCAGCGCCAAATCGTTCGTAACGTAAACCTCTTGTTGATTAATATGCTCAATCAGCGCATGTCGTATTTCGCGTACCCGGACATGGGAACCGACCGATTCACAAATCGTCGGACAACAATAATTGTAGTTGAGTGCCGCGTATACTTTGGACTGTAAAACGTCGAGCTTGGCCACATATTTGGTGAGGTCCTCCAATTCTGTAAACCACTTTGTTTCAAATTCCCGGAGAACCTGCCCATAAATTTCCCCGATGATTCTACTAATCTCGTCGTCGATTTTACATAATGTCTTGATAGTGGTGTCCAACAGTGGAAACGTGATTTCATCCATGGTCCCCGACGCATGCGCAAATTTAATATTCTCCAAATAAAACACCGTGTCTCCGATATTCACCTCGGTTTTACCGTTTTTAATGTTCTCGGCGATGGCGGCTTTCAAAAATAAACCCCGCTTTTTGGTGATTTGAAGGCTCGCTCCCGATTTTTCAGTTTCGTGGACCTTGATATATTCCGACACATCTTGATCTTTCATCTGGGATTTAAGGAGATTTGTCAAATATACGCGTATGTCGCGAAATAATTTGCGACTCTGTTCTCGTGTTTGGATCTTATCGTCGAGAACCTCTGAAACTCCGGGACGAATAATGTTTTCGTCAAATGTTTGAAAGGTCGACACCGACTTACAGGCGTCAATGACCACATGTTTATCTAAAAAATCGATAATTTTTTTACAGGCCAACCCGACATACTTCAATTCGGTCAGGTTGGTCTCCGAATTCCGCATGGGGATCAATGACAATCGGAAATCGGTCAAATAATCTTCGAGAACCATGTTTTGGACGTTTTGGTGGTGTAGTTCTCGGATAATCGCGATCGATTGGTACCAATGATACAGCGAACTGGGATAGAGTTTTCCGAGAACCAATTGCCGCAAATTCTTTTCCATGTCGCGGATACCCATCAGAGATTTACGTGTGCGTGTTAAAAAATCTTGGGGGTTTTTGGAAAGCACGAGTGAAATCATGTGATATTCACGATGAAGCCAGTTCGCATTGAATGTGGGATTCGTAAGCTGATGTTGAAACATGCGCTTACCCATCGCAGTGACCGCCTTGTTTAAAAAGGAGAGAACCGACGACAAATTCCCCCGGGGTTTCGCAATTCCAGACATGTGATCATCAATGATGTTCAGTTGTAAGAGGGTGTGATTGGCGAGAACCATGCGTTGCGACGCATTATTGAATTTAGGAAGCGCGATTTTCCTCACCAAATTGGGATTGTGTTCCTGAATGAAATTCAGGAGGAAACAGATTGATTGAGTGGCCAGCGCGTATTCAGAGAACCCGTAACAAACGTCATAAGTATCTCCGCCGAAAAAGGTGGACAACATGTGCCGAATGTACACCTGTTTTTCGCAGTTTTGGATTTTTTCGTTGGTGGGATCTTGTGTGTTCCAGGAATGAATCATATTGGTATGAATCCCGCAATATTGTTGGATCTTTTCCAGATCTTTGGGCGAGAACGGGGAAATCAGGAGAACCTCGCTCGGATGATAAACTGAAACAAATCGCTCCAATTCGTCAAATGTCGTGGGGTTCAGGTGGAATGGTCCGTCGTGTTCAAACACAAAAGACTCGCCTGTGAAAATATTCACCGTCGATACGCCGTAAATCAGACGCTTCGGGGACGTTTTAGTGAGTTCAAACCAAATACACATGATGTTGTTGGTAATTTGTGGCGACGTATCCACGTCGTAAGAGACGTAGGTACCCGGGGAATAAACGGCCTCCAATTTGCGGATGAACTTATTGTCGGCCGTCTTTTCTTGGTTATAGACAACGGCCGTATAACCACCCTCGGTGATTTTCGGAAGATATTTTTCGAGGGAATAGTCGCGAAACCCGCTCATCACAACCATGTCCTTTTCTACATATATTTTCTTTTCCGAGATGTTCAACTGACAAATCTGCGAAACTTCCTGAATATGACTTTCCTTGATTTCCCCCGTTTTACCATCTTTTAATCCGTATATTTCGAAAAAGGACCCCACTTGATACAAAATTACTGTGGTTTGTCCATACTCCTTTTGATGTTTTTTTGTGAGTTCCAGGTATTCGTATACGAGAGTATTGGAGAACGACATAATTTTAGCTACTAGTAATACACGCGAGATATTTTTATGTTATTATGGAAAAGTATTTTGTTAGTATATACATGTATACTATCACAAATTATACGCGCCGTCAGGCGAAAAAATTGCGCGTGACGGTGAAACGTTCTACCAATCCGGCCAAAAAATTAGATGTTTTCAAAAATGGTGTGAAAATATCTACCTGCGGAGCCACGGGGTACAATGATTACCCCACCTACTGGAAAAAATTTGGTAAAAAATATGCGGATACACGCCGACGTCTCTACAAAATTCGTCATAACCGCGACCGTAAGGTCGTGGGATCCGATGGGTATTACGCCGACAAATTATTGTGGTAATATGCGGCGCTATGTAATGTTCTCTGTGACGGGTCGCACAACATATTCCATAACAAAATATTCCTTGGCTTCGTCGTAGGCTTCATACTCCATCAGTACCGAATGGGTACCGATGGATTCCCGGGTCCAGCGAAATCCGTACGCTTCGTAAAACAACACCGCGTCTTCCACCGAAGACAACACGATTTTTGTTGGTTTGGAGTCTGTATCCTGTTCCTGACGGATGCGGCTGACCAAACCGTCCAGGAGCGCCTTGGCATATCCGTTACCTCGGAACTGGCGTTTCGTACAGGTCAAGAGCACATAATACCGATTTTCATCCGATACCCGGCATTTACGGTAAATCAGAAGCGACGGGCAATTGCCCATGTCAAACGCGCGGTCCAAACAATGAAATGCCACTACAATTTTGCGAGAATCGTTGAGTAAATTTGTGAGATACTTGTCGAGGATGATTCCATAGCAATATTTGACCACTAGGTACTCGTACTCGGCGACAAAGGCCCTCAGTTGGTCGATCATGGTTTCCAGGGGCGCATTATCCACAATGTCGCGGATAATATCATCGGAATAGAAATTCATACACAAAAGTTATTATATGATTCAAATAATAAGACCTCGTAAAGGGATCCATTCAAAAAATCAATTTTTTGAGGTGTATATTTTCCGAGTTCGGTGCGAGGGTCTTCCTCCTTTGGATTTGGATTTGGATTTGGATTTGGATTTGGATTTGGATTTGGATTTGGATTTGGATTTGGACTTGGACTTGGACTTGGATTTGGATTTGGATTTGGATTTGGATTTGGATTTGGATTTATAATCCGTGGCACATTGTTTCAACTGACCAATTGTATAATCCGTGGCACATTGTTTCAACTGGCCAATTGTTAGGGACGGGACTGGGTCCTTGTTCCCCCCGGGAAACAACACTCCGGAAAATGCGTCCACAATTAATTCCAGGAAACAGCGGACCTCTACCAAAACCAGGTGATTTACAATTTCCATCTGGGTAGAAAATACGTCGTTTTTGCTGTAATTAAGCCAATCGCTCATCTTAAACTTGATGTCATCAGTATAGGTGATATCGGAGTCACTAGCGTCCTCCGGATCCGAAGGATCCTCAAAAAACTGCAAGTAAGATTTCAACGAAAAACTTGGATCCCCATAATGTGGATGATCCTTATTCAAATCGTGTTTCTTGTCAGTAAACAGAAACATGCCGTTACGTTGTTTCGGTTGCTGGATTTCCGACAATATTCTATTCAGTACAGAGGGGTTCAGAATGATTTTCTGTAAGGTCTCTATGGTCTGTAAATCGTCCTCGGCCTTGCCCATGTGCTTGGCTAACAATGCCTTCATGGCATGGTACAATTGGGCATTACCGTGGCGCGAATTGAAGAAAAGTGTATTTTTAAAGTAGGCGGCCTGGTTCTCGCCTTTGCCGGCGTAACCATAATATTTGAAGATTTTGAATAAAAACAGCCACAGGTATCCTTGGAAAGCGGCCAAGGTTTTGCCTTTCATCGGCTTAAAATCGGGCAATCCTGGTAGTGTTTCCGCCGTACACAATTCTTGAACCGCCGACTTCATTACCCCAACAAAGGTAACAAGATATTTCAAAATATCCGATACGTGGGTACCTTCGGATGCGGGCCGAACCATCTCAACCAGGATATCGATCAAGAACATCACTGGGCACGAAAAGGTCATTTGCGGTTTGAGAAGAATATCGTTACTGTCGTTCATATCGCCTTCGCGGTAGTGTGTTTGTAAATAGTGTAATGAAGTACCCGGTGAACGGAACAACAAGCGATTCTTAGGGCGCGGTACCACTTCTTTATCAGAAGCGGAAAAATTGACTTTGAGTGTTCCGGGAATCGGTTCCAATTCGTCCAAGTGCCGAAAGAGTCGGCCGAGTAGCCGGACAAACGTGTCCAGAATGATGTTGTCACTCCTTTTAGGGGTCAAAAACGTCCCCACCCACTCCACGTCAGAGAAGAGTCCGCAGTCACGCGGCTCCTTGTAGATAAACTCAATGGGGTAAACGCCACCGGCGTTGGGGTGAAAAGTATAGAGCGAATTTTTGTAGTCTTTTGTCGCCATAGCAATACGCGCCTCTTTCTCTTCTTCATCATCAACGTCGTCGAGTTGGGAATTTTCAACGGCGATCGCGGCCTCGAGAGGCAACCCACAAATATGTTGTAAATATCGGGTGAAATTCGTTATGGCCATGTCATTGGTCACTACAAAGGAAAAGTCTTCTCCTTCCTGCGCCGGTAATGTCATGAGCTCTTTCGTCCGGTCATCATTTTTGTCGAGTGTGCTTATCATCGCTAAATCATTGGCATTAAGATCTGTGTGCATGAGCGTCTCGGGGGTTTCACCATTCGCGGGTAAAAGTGTGAACTTGGCCAGACGGGTCGTTTCTAATTCGTATCCGATACTTTTAATTCGATGAAAGACGTTTTTACCGTGAATATTGCCACCACGTACACGTGTAGTCACCATGACCCCTCTATAATATAACCGTACATTTGATAACGTTACATAATACACCTTCGTCCACTAAAGTGGACGTTACTTTATTAGAATATCCAGTCACGGTTTCGATCCGTGGGCCTCTCGGTTAACAGCCGAGTGCTCTACCATCTGAGCTAACAAAGCATTGGGGTTATAATCTTATATATGAAGGCCTTTTTATAAATTTTATTTGAAATATTTGAAACAAAACAAAAATATACAATCATATTATATATGAAATTGCTTTTGGAAACAATTTATGGTTACATGGACCCTGATTATAATACCCCCGAAGGTCTTGAAAAAAAATATCCGGATGAAACAGATGAAACTCTCGGAGACATTGCTTATTATATAAAAAATATTACTAACAAATTGAGTAGCGGAACTCTCAAAGATTTAGAAAACCTTAATGTTGACGGCGAAGACGCCGAAAAAAAAAAAAGGATTTTGGAATTTTTAAAAAAACACTATAGAAGAAGCGAGTTTGAAGGAGAAGATGATAGTGCACATTGGGGAGGGAGAGGTGGTAATAAACGTAAACGCACCAAGAAATTTAAACAAAACAAACGTAGAAAATCCGCACGCCGTCTTAAACGCAAAAATTAAGAAAAATTTATATGTTCTATCAACCAATAGAATCTTCAAATAAAATTTATTTGGGTGGCAGTGGTCCAGTCGGTCCAGTACAGTTTATGTGGTTTACTTCGTGATTCAATGACAAACCACATGGTCCCGTAGAACCGGTATTCCTGTGTTCTAATATCTCCAACTCGTATTAATCTACACTCAAAATTATAGGTGGATTTTAGAAGATGTTTTATGATGGATAACCATGGTCGTTTTAGACGTTCCGGTTCGCCTACCGCTTTTATACCGTTAAAACTATAATATTTTCGTATCTCAGGTATAAGTGCCATTATATTTTCTTGAATAAACGTATTATTGTCCAGTTCATATAAAGTATACACTGATTTATGATACAAATCCAAAATAGTAACAATTTTATTTACTATTTCTTCTTGTTCTTTCGCATACAATTCACTCTTTAATCTCATATGATTTATACAATCATATGAGTTACTCTTTGTATAATTTTCATTTCAAAACCGCCGGTCAAATAATTTTTTGATACAAATCGATACAATTGTTTGGATAATCGTATTTTTTTGTATCGAAAAATTATTTGATTGAAAAGTCCCGGAGGGCCGCCGATGGTTTTCCCCAAAAAAAACTGGAAAGTCACAAAAAAATTTCACCACCTTTTTCAAAACCGCCGGTTAAATAATTTTTTGATACAA
>Ga0114959_10002756_pt1 | contig 14157 bp, 22 predicted proteins | sample C_130625_EF_Meta_FD_87317 | JGI IMG/M metagenome (GOLD analysis project Ga0114959, IMG submission 87317) | Freshwater microbial communities from Lake Croche, Canada to study carbon cycling - C_130625_EF_MetaG | ecosystem: Environmental > Aquatic > Freshwater > Lake | place: Lake Croche, Canada...
CACAGACAGAAGAACAACCTCAAGAACCACAGACAGAAGAACAACCTCAAGAACCACAGACAGAAGAATCACCACAAGAGCAACCAGTAGAACAACCACCGACAGAAGAACCACCACAAGAACAACCGACAGAAGAACCACCACAAGAGCAACCAGTAGAACAACCACCGACAGAAGAACAACCTCAAGAACCACCTCAAGAACCACCAACAGAAGAACCACCAACAGAAGAACCACCAACAGAAGAACCACCAACAGAAGAACCACCAACAGAAGAACAACCAGTAGAAACAATGGATCAACCTCAAGAACAACCACCGACAGAAGAACCACCGACAGAAGAACAACCAGTAGAAACAATGGAACAACCTCAAGAACAACCAACAGAAGAACCACCTCAAGAACAACCACAAGAACAACCAGTAGAACAACCACAAGAACAACCTCAAGAGCAACCACAAGAACCCCCGACAGAACAACCACAAGAACAACCTCAAGAACAACCAACAGAAGAACCACCAACAGAAGAACCACCAACAGAAGAGCAACCTCAAGAACCACCACAAGATCAACCAGTAGAAACAATGGATCAACCTCAAGAACAACCATAGAAACAACAGAACAACCAACAGAACAACAACCACCCGAAATAAAAGACGAATCATACAAACATGATTGCAGCAAAATCGAAACTACATTGGACTCGGTGTACATTGGGTTGGTTTCTCAAGAAATCCAAGGAACTAGGCAGATTTTCGCATTCTTGAATTACGATGTTCTTTCCAAATTAGTGAAAACACCCGAAAACGACTCGTATGATGCAATTTTCTGCAGAAATGAAAACACTCAGATATATCCAATCGCAGATGCAAACCCGAATTCGACGCTAAAATGGGCAACTGTGGATGAATTGATGTTCGAGCAGAAGATCTTAGAAGAGTCAGTGGATCCAAATATTGCAGAATTATTCTCAAAGCAATACAACCTCTGGAATATCGAAGACTCTAACGGAGTTGATATTCTATTCCCGTTTGTTGTATATGGTGTAGAATTGAACGCAGAAAATAAATTCCAAACAGTAGTTGCGGGTCAATCAACCGGAGAAGAAGATCCGTTTGCATTGAACGGTAAAATCGAAAATTACGGAGCGGATGAAATGCACGACGAATATGCAGATAGATATTGTTTTACGATAAAACCGATCGACAATAATCCATCTGCCGAACACCCCGTGACCGAACCTATGCCCGAACAACCTATGCCCGAACAACCCGTTACCGAATCTGCCCCTCAGCATACCTCCGAACAAACAGGCGGATCGTCAAATCAACCAAGAAGGTACGTAATGTTTGCCTGGAAAACAAGATATGTTATAGACGACGCAGATAAGTCTGTTTCAGAAGAAGATTCTGCGGATGTTCAGACTGGAGGCTCATTGTCAGAAGAAGATTCCAGCAACATAGCATTGGCAAAACTACAATTTCCGACAATATACACCATATCTAAAAGCGAATTCACAAACGACCAACCGATCGTAACATGGGGAATACTGAATCCGACCCAGTTTGTTGGACTCTAATGTCATGTGTAGTAATACACTACATATGACAAGACGAATGTCTGTTTTTTATTTTACCAAGATAACTCCACCGTTCGCATTAATTGCGTCTTGTTTTTGCTGCAATTTCAAATAATAAAGCGCAGTATCTTTCTTCTCCGTCCATATGTCTTTGATTTCTTGTGACAGTTCGGTGAAAAAATGGCGCTCATATTGCTCAGGATTGTCGTAAAACAGTGTCGGTGCATTTTGACCCATTTCACCAGTCGCCAAGATCACACTGAAAAACAAATCTTCGTATTTACTTCCCGAACGAAATAATAGTCCATTGGTTCCTTGCAAAGCACCACTTACCGCGTTCTTGATAACTGAATTGGTGGGTGTAGGAAAAAACTCAACGCGCGTCTTTTTTCCAGTATCCGGATTGGTTCGACGAACATACTTCTTGTTCGACGAGTTCGAATCTACATGCGTAGATATGTGGTAACCGGATGACTCTTCCGAAAACCGATCGCCGCGATCGTTTTCATAGTGGACTTCTTCTCCAATAGAATTGGATTCAGAATCGCAATACGATTCATTCATATCGGGAGTATACTGAGATTCCGTGTCAGACATTTTGTATAGTTGCAAAAAAAGTGGATTGTATTATGAGGTGGGTTTGTTGTTATATAGTAAGGGTTATTCTTTAAGTGTTTTTATGATATATTTTTACCTCTAAGAAAGCAAAGTAGAATATCTTCTAATTATATAAATTTATAATGTCAGATCTTATAAACCTACAGATATATGGAGTACCAGTAATTGCGTACGGATTGATTGCAGTAACAACTGGCGTTTTAGCGTATGCTACCGCAGTTGGTGGAATGGGTGATGTTATTTCTAAATCTGCCGAGTCATTGACAGATATTGCAATTAGTCCTGCAAGTGCTGTTAGTCCTTCGGGATCAGAGTCATCTAGTCCTGTTAGTTCTCTAAATCCGTTCTCAAGTTCAGAGGAATCTAACCCGGAAGAAGAATCTAAATCGTCTGAAGGTGGAATCACTGGCGGCAAAAGACGTAAACGAAAAACACCTAAAGCGAAACGCAAAAGTTCGAAAAAGGAGAAGGGTACAAAACGGACGCGCAAATAATGTACTTTAGTAATAATCTTGTATATTTGCGGATTATATGTGAGGGATTCACCTATAATCTCTACTACTATACCTTACCATCTATTGGAGTTTCTGTAACCGCGAATACGAGGTGATAGCAAAAATGTCATTGAATTTACATTTTTGCTAGTAGATGATAATTCACGAATCTATTGGGCATAACATCTCTGAAAAAATGCGACCACTTGATTTGTATCCGATCCGATGACAATATCATCCGGTATATAGTTCAAATTGCCTTTGCGGTAACAAAGAATCGCGGGTATTCCATTGATCACTCGGTTCTTTTTGAGAAAACTATACACCTCAAGCGCTTCATCTACATCTATAATGGCACATTGTGCATGTTCCGGCGCCTGATCCATACACGATTTCACCAATGCCTCAATGCGTTTGCATGGTCCGCACCATTCTGCACCCAATTTCATGATAAACACGCCTGGATTATCTTTCAAACACTGCACCATATCTGACAAATTCTCTAGACTCGTAATCACCTCTCGCTTCTCTTTTGTCGAATTCATTTTCGGTTGCAAAGTATATTGATTTACTATACTTTCTTTATCTCTTTTCTATGAAAACGATATTGATCACCGGATGTGCCGTGTTTATTGGAACGAATATCATTGAACGTATTATCAAAACTACCGACCACAAAATCATCGGTCTGGATAATTTGCTCACCTCTTCGGAACCACACGGATTCTCAGACGAGAGGTTCAGATTCGTCAAATGTGACGTTGTCAATGATCTAAATATTCTTGCAAGTCTGCCCAAAATCGACGAAATTTATCATTTAGCATCTGTCGCCTCTCCTCCTAAATATCGCAAATATTAGATAGAAACTCTCAATGTCAACGTAATCGGTAAACGTTAATCTTTACTAGCAGAGATTAGGAACCCCGAATACTGAATGTTCCATGAACAAATTGGTGGAGATATTTGAGAGGATATTTGGATTCAAATTGATTGTTACGCGCGTCCCTAGAATGGAGAACGACCCGATGGTGAGACGACCTGATATTCGTTCTGCTAAACGTATTCTCGGGTTTTCTCCTAAGATTGGACTAGAGGAAGGATTGCACAAAATATTCCGGCATTTTTGCGAAACATATCCTCCTGAGATTATGGATATGTAAAAAAAGGTGCGTGTATTTATCAGATTACAATAGGGCAGATACATAACAACAAATATACTAATTTTTATTTTTTATATAGAAGATAGGGACTGGAGTATATTTACCTGGATAGATCGCGTTTTAGACCAGCATAGAATCCGTTGATGATCTGAAACACCTCCTCGTTGTGTTTGTCGGACTGATAGGTGAACTTGGTGTCGAAATGAGCAACCGTCGATACTACTACGCGGTGTGTGGCGACATCTTCGAACACGTAATCGCCTTGATCATACTCGGAGTAGCAGTGTAGGCAGAGTTCAATGGTGGTAAATCTGTTCTTGACGCGCCAGGAATCCTCAGATAATATTACAACTGCGTCTTTGTCCAACAGAGAAACAGCAGCATCGATATATTTTGCAGCAACGTCGATGATCGTATTGAAGATCGGGCGCGGGTTCGCTTTCATTTCCGTGCTGAACTCGTGGACGCAGATATTGTCGTAGGTGATTTTGATTGGGTTACTTCGATTGAATCCAGAGTCTATTAATGTCAGACCATCGAGTTCCTCTCGAGGCATTGAGAGGAAGTCGCTAAAATCAACCATTTCGATGAAAGCAGACATTTTGATAATTGCAAGAAGAATAGATAGATTGATTGTTTGAAAATAGAGGGTGATTGTTTATGATTACATGTCATCTGGAATGAAAAGTCTTTCAATTTTTTGTTGGTAAGATGATAATTATTTTACAGCAAAACAGATTGTGGATGGGCGCGATTTGCGACAAGTAGGGCATGTTTTTGTGTGCGATCGGGTTATCCATTCGCGCCAGCATCTATGTCCAAACTGGTGATTGCATTCTGTCAATATCGATTCGCCGAACTGGTGCGTTTCAAAACAAATCGCGCATGCATCTTCGCATAAAGTCTCGAATTGGTTCGAATCAATCGTGATAGTTTCGGTTTGTGGTTCTGGTGCTTGCACTACAGGTCTTCGTTCAAATCTACTGGTTTGTCCGATCACCCATTCGATTTGCTGCATAATCCCACTCGCATGGACAGCGTCGATTTCACGTCCTTCGTCTCGCAATCTGGTAGCAAGTTCAATAATTGCATCGAGACCAGCATCAGCACGTTGTGGTTCATCGACCCCGACACTCCACTCAATTTGTGTTAATATTCCTCTTACCTGGTTAGGATTCATTACGCGACCTTCATCGCGTAATGAAACTGTGCGTTCAATAATAGAATGAATGCCAATAGTAGTCATTGTTTAAGCAAAAGATTTAGAATTGGATTGGTTTGGTTTGTTAAATATTGTTTTAGGTTAGATCTATCTTTAGACTTCGAGGATTTAAAAGCATTTCAATTTTTTGTGTGGTTTCTCTTATACCTCTTTTGTGTACGACGCCCTCCAAGTCTAGATTTAGACCTCGGTTTAAGTGAACGCCCAGGTGTTGGTCTTGGATTATTTGAACGACTTACTGGTGGAGGAATAGGTATTGAGTAAATCGCTTTTGGACTTTCACGTTTAGGAGACCCTTCTGGTGTTACAATATTGACTTTATTTGATCTAGACTCTATTTTTTTACGCATTAATTTACCAATTAAATCATTTGGTGTTTCTATATCAGATCCAATTTCATTTAAATGCTTTTGGATTTTTCTATAAATACTTATTAAACGTGTACGTTCAGAGGAATCGCAAAATTCCGATCTTAGATGTAAAGATTTAATTTTATTAATATGTTTGTTTATTTTATTTTCATCGCGTGTTTGTAATATTTTTTGTAAACTATCAGAAATCAATCCATAATTATTTATACAACCTTCCATGCTTATATTATTTAATTACATTTGTTTGGCAAACTCCGGTATATTTGCGGATCCTCTAATCTTTACTAGTAGAGACAAAGACAAATCCGAAGAAGATATCTGTAATTTTACGCGCCTAAATGTCCTCTCGAAAAGTCTACGAATAATGCAAACATCAAATGTCCAGGTTACCACAACACTGCGATCATCGACCGAATTCGATTAAAAACAACCATCCGCGCGTCCATAATCTCGATATTCGCCAGTACTCTTTAGACGAAATATATGCCTTATTTGGCGTCAGACGCGAAACGATCTCCATCGAAGACTTGAAAAAAACAAAACAGCGTGTTCTCATGACCCATCCCGATAAATCCGGTATGCCACCAGATTATTTCATTTTCTACAAAAAAGCACTCGAAGTTCTTGCAACCGATTATGCTGAAATGCACCGCGTTGAACAGAGCAACACGCGTATGACCGAATTAGAAAAAAACAACTATGAATATACCCACGGAGGTGGAGAGGAAGATGACAGATTGCGATCGGTGGCGACCAAGGCAGCAGCGGGTGACCGATTCCAGAAAGATTTCAACCGTATTTTCGAGGAGCAAATGCAGCAAAAAATCGACGAATCCCGTAATGACAGGTTCAGAGATGACCGTGCTACCTATGATATTTCTAAAGTCAGTAAATCAAGCAGTATACAGGGAATGGCACAGAATATGGAAGAAATCAAGAGGCAACAACGTGCTGTGGCGCGTTACACCGGTGGTGTGAGAGAAATGACACATCATCTCGGTACCCGATTATAGGATGGAACTGACGGGGCAGAAGACACTGACGACCAATACATTAGCGGCGATCCATTCGCCAAATTGAAATTCGAAGATTTGCGGCGTGTCCATAAAGACGAGACGGTTTTTCAAGTGAGCGAGTCGGATTACAATAATCAAACTACATACAAAAATGTGGAAGAATATAATCGGGCAAGATCCTCTCAACATTTTGACCAGATTTCAAAACAACAGGCAGAGAGGATATTGAACCAAAGGGAACAAGAAAGAGCAGCAAGGATACAACAATATCAAAGACAGGCGTACGAACAAGGACTGGAAAATGAGAGGAAACAGGAAGAAGTCAAAGCAATGTTTTTAAGGTTGGCAAATTAGTTATCGCGTCTACTCCTCCACGATTTGCGAATATCGCGTTCTGAGTCATATTGACACCAAGCACTGCAAAACGCGTATTCTTTCCATAATCTTTACTAGTATAGATTAAAAATCTATACTAGTAAAAATAACTGCTACATAGCAGAGGTGTCCTTATGTAAGGACACCTCAACTAGTAGACAATAATATAGATTTGCAATATTCGTCGTCTTTATCAGAACCGCAATTATAACAAACCAATTTTTCGGTTTCTCGTTGTTCGTATTTCTGCAATAGTTCTTGTTTTAGTGATTCGGGGATCTGAAACGGGTACATTGTTCTGGTAAATAGAATAGTAATTGTGTTATGGTTTATTATTATTTGTTTATAAAACAAAAGCATGTTTCAATTTTGTTTTATATATTGTGATATACGTCTTCATACCGTATAGAAAGATCGGATGAATCAGACGAATTCGAGGAATCGAGTCCTTTCAAATATTGGCGTCGCAATTTAGTTCGGAGTCGAGAGAGGCAATAACTCGCACAAATAACGAAGCATGTCGTAAACATACTCGTTGCGACACTAACTATCATAATATACTGCAAATTATTTGCTGGATCTGGATTGATAATATAATTCGGGGGTGTGGTTATCAATTCAGTAGGTTCGGATGTAGGTATATCTAACAACCTCTCAACATAATAATTATATTTTGTGGGATCGGTCATTTTATTCTACAATAACATGATCTAAGTATAATTACTCGAAATTTCATCTGTGTTTGGATTTGTTCTGCTGTAAACATCCGATATTTCTGGTTGGACAATGTCGCTTCCAGTTGCTTCGCTTATGGTTGCTTCGCTTATGGTTGCTTCTCTTATGGTTGCTTCTCTTATGGTTGCTTCTCTTATGGTTGCTTCTCTTATGGTTGCTTCTCTTATGGTTGCTTCTCTTATGGTTGCCTCAGCATTCGACCAATGCACCGATTTTTTCACAGGTTCCAGAATATCCACCCTCTCAATATCCTCCATTATTTTCAGTTTTTGTACATTGGTGCCAGTTGGTTTTTGCGGCGAAGGAGTATAAATAGACAAATCCATGTCTCGCAATTTCGCATGTTCTCTCAATAATTCTTCCATATTCTTTATCTTCTCATCTCCCGTCTCACTAGGCAACTCCCTTACCGGCAAAACCGGTTTTTCTAACATGCGATTGTATTCCGATTGATATTGGTTAAAATTTGCGGACCAAGTATCCTCTCTCCGTTTCCGTTCTTCCGCGACATTATACGACGAAAGATCCGACGATGATGAGTTCATTGGTTGTGGCGAAGAGTACCCCAATAATCGTTTCAAATCTGCTACCATAAACTGGAGTGCGAATTTGTTAATTTCGAGAAGTTCTTTGGCATTCGTAGGAACACGTCCATTTTGCGAAATCCATTGCGTGAAAAACTGCTCGATTGATCCGCGAAACCATTTATCGCGATATCCGGCAAATTTCTGGTTGAATTCGACTAAATAGGGAGATTTTTGCAGTGTTTGCCACAATAATTGCTGGTTTTCCGAGTGAAGAAACATGGTTGCAATAAAAATATACTATATTGTTTATTGGAGTTTATAATAGATATGGTTTATGTGTTTTTGTATGAGGGAATCAATAAATCGGTTGGTCACCGTCTATATAATGTTTCATTGTCTGGAACTTACCTTTTGTGTGCCACCAACGGTGGTACTCCTTGTCGCTCGGTCGATTATCTGGAATAAATGCATCTTTGTTGTTTCTGAGATATTCGCGACGTTTCAACCAGGCAATTTTGCGGTCGATACTCCAAGATGGATCCGCGACATTTACGTATACTATTTTTGAATCGGACCCATATGATGACATGTTTAGGATATAGCAATAGATGATTGATTGTTGATTGTTTTTGCTCAATTGTTCAGTAGGATACATTCAATTTTCTGATTCGACGAATTTGAATCCCTTTATTCGATAGTACTGCACAATATCGATCCAATTGCGAATCAAATATGTTGCAGATGATCCATTTTCACCGTCGATAACATTGACTTTCCAGCAACTGCCTGCATATCCGTCATTGGTTTTGTATAAATCGTCGGGTGCGTACACAACTTCCATGATAGAGTATTTTTTGCCGTTTTGTTGAGAACCGTCGTCGTCGTCGTCGTCGCAAATGAAATATGCAGTCCCTATGAACCTCTCGTAGTTTGCCTGTGAACCATAATGAATTGTAAGAGGTGTCGAATGTCGAGGGAGTTCAATAATGTCGGTCATTTTATTCTGATTATTACTGATTTATTATGTTTATCTTCTATTGCCAAATAAAATATAAATAATCACGCGCTACAACGGCATAAACACAAATGTTCGGCAGATATATATTTATTCTCGCATTCAATGTCCGAACCCGAAATTATAGTTCCTGCTAAATTCCAAACCATTATCCGCGATTTCGCAAAAGATCTGACAACGACCTTCCCAGAGTATAGTGTTCTCTGGAAGAAATGGACGGTTGAAGATGTCCCGTCCAACGACGTTGAAAAGTTATTCAAATATTGTACCAAGATCTATCCCGAACGTTTCTTCGACATTTTGTACCAGAATGACGAGATGTTCAAGGAAGAATCAGAGGTCAATACTCGGTTCTTGCCCGCAGTCGAGTTTCGTCTTCTCTATAATTGCGCGGGAGTTACCGAAACCACGAGAAGCGCAATATGGAAATATTTGCAGTTGATCTTGATGAATGTGGTGAATTCTGTTCGCGACAAGTCCGCGTTCGGAGACGCTGCAGATATATTCGAAGGAGTTGACGCGGAAATGTTACAGGAGAAACTGAACAATACCTTGGAAGAGATTGGCACATTCTTCAAGAATTTAGGGGATGATTCTGATTCTGCCAGGTCTGATGCGTCTTCGGAAGAAATACCGGGAATGGAAGAATTTAAGAAGAAGTTCGCGGAAATGGGCGGAGAGAACGGCATTCCCGGTGTCAAAGAGATGTTCGAGAATATGCAACGAGATGTATCTAATAACGAAACTGGAGATATGCCTAATGCGAATGATCTGCATGAACATTTGAAAGGACTATTTGATGGAAAGATCGGTTCTTTAGCAAAAGAATTGGCAGAGGAGATATCTCACGACGTCGAACATTTGTTTGACGATGAAGGTATCAAACCAGGTGATGACATAAAAAGTACTGGTGATTTGATTGGCAAAATCATTAAGAATCCGAAAAAGGTGATGACTCTTATGAAGACTATTAGCGGAAAGTTGCAGGCAAAGATGAAATCCGGTGAGATCTCGGAAGAGGAGATTATGCGAGAGGCGGGTGAATTGATGGGCAAGATGAAAGGGATGAAGGGAATGGGACCGATGAATGAAATGTTCAAGAATCTAGCAAAAGGAATGGGTGGCGCCGGAGGCAAGGCAGGACTCAATGTAGGTGCGTTGCAGCGTATGCAGAAACAGATGGCAATGAAGGAGAGGATGCGGGCGAAAATGGAAGAGAAAGCAGAAGCACAAGCAGCAGCAGCAGCAAAACATATTGAGCGCACTGATGACCCAACAAGGGCAGTTTTTCGCTTAGGCGATGATGAAGACGCTAAACCGGAGTATTCTCAGGTATCCTCGGTTGAATCGAAACCTGCATTAAGTGACAATGAATTGGTTGCGATGTTTTCGAATGGAACGAATACGAAATCAGGAAAGAAATCGAAAGACAAGAAGAAGTCGAAGAAATAGGCATTATCGTGTCTTGGTCGAGAATCTCGTTTTGGTCGATTCTCTTTTGTACGTCGAGAATCTCGTCTTGGTCGATTCTCTTTTGTACGTCGAGAATCTCGTCTTGGTCGATTCTCTTGACAAAATATATACAAATCCATGTCCAAATATATTAATATTCCAGTATTCATAGTTAGTTTTGCGATCGGAATGTTGTTTGTCTACCTATACCAACCCGATAAACGTGTCGTATATGTGTACCCAACCCCCGAATCAGTAGATTTGCTGCAATACCGCGATTCAACCGGTAATTGTTTCCATTTCAAACAAACGGAGGTAAAATGTCCTGCTGATGGAAATGTAGCAAAACTTCCTGCACAAGAGTAGAGCAATCGAATCACATACAAGAGTAGACCCGTTATTTATCGAAGGAATATAATAATGCAACAATAACATATAGATTTCAACAAAATGCAGATCAAAGTATTGTTGAATTCACCGATGGGTAGAATATTTATTTCCATTCTTCTCGGTTTAGGACTCGCAACTATGTTCAAAACAGTTTGCGAAGAGAAAAACTGTATTCGATTCGTTGGTCCGGTTATTAGCGAAGTCGACGGCAAGATCTATAAACACGGCGAGAAATGCTACAAATATGAATCACAGTCTTCGGGCAAATGCGACTCGATGAAACGTGTACTAGATATTCATATAAAACCGAAAGATGGAGTATCTAATGCAGGATTAGGAATCGAATGATTATTCTTTGTCGTTCAAATATGAAAGACAAAGAATGCAGTGTATGATATAAACGAAATGGCAAATTCAAGCACGTATATAATGGATTTACCAGAAAACGTGACGATGTCGCCTTTTTCAGATCAACAGTATTCTGGAAGGCAAGGTCAAGACCGGTCAATCGATATGGAATCCACATCTTACCGGCAAATGAATCCACACCAGAATCCTTATATTCAAGGACAACCACGCATGGACTCAATGCCTTTACCTGAATACAACGGGAGAGGCAATCCTATGTCGTCTTCGTCTATGTCGACTTCGTCTATGTCGACTTCGTCTATGTCGACTTCGTCTTTGCCGCCCCCAATGCCCCCCTCCTACGACTACGACCAAGGACCTTTAGGAAATGCACCTAAATTCTCTCTCCCCCCCAAAGACATTCCTCTAGACACTTCCGGATTTCGCGACGAGAGTGCTATGCCGAATTATGTTCCACCTGCCCAAAATACACGAGAGGATTATGTTCAGGAACAAGAGGAGAGAGTGCGCGAGAAGATGAAATCGGATGAGATCAAGAAGGCGATCGATAAGAAACTCGATATTGTTGCTGAACTGCAGATGCCGATTGTAGTTGCAGTACTATTTTGGATCTTTCAAATCGAAACGATCAACCGATTGATGGCACGGTATTTGAAATTTGCCGGGTTATTCGGAGAGGATGGTACACTGAATTTCTGGGGAATTACTGCTAAGAGTGCTGCATTTGGAAGCATTTATTATGCAGTAAAATTCGCCATTGACTCGATTCAATAGTATTTGCGAATCGAAATAGTCTACGTTCATATTATGATAGCATAATATGACGTATCAAATAACAAAATATACGCGCGACCGAGCACGTGAATTGGGCGTGACGGTGAAACACTCGACAAATCCTGCAAAAAAAATCGACGTTTTTAAGAATGGTGAGAAGGTCGCTTCTGTCGGCGCGATGGGATATGCAGATTATCCGACATTTATTCGTACCAAAGGACTAGAATATGCGAATGAGAGGCGGCGTCTCTATAGACAGCGACACTCGAAAGATCGGGGGATTGTCGGGAGCAATGGGTATTATGCGGATAAGTTGCTATGGTAATCAGGCATTTCGCTGCCGGTCGACCATAAGCGAAATGCCTTATTTGCTCTTTTGAATCATGCGGAAAAGCACAAACAATCCAACGACTGTCAAAGATCCTAAATAAAACTGGAACATGTAATCGTCGTTCGTTTTTTCGGTAGGTTTAGCAGTCTCTATTTTAATCGATTGAGAGGGTACAGGTTCATTAATGACTGAATTCTTTGGTGCTAAATCTTCGTCGGGCAGTTTAGCGAGAACAACTGGGTCGGTTTTACCATCAGCAACAATCTGGAATCTGGATCCTAGAATACTATTCATGGTTTCGATCATAGTAGGTTCTTTTTCTTCTTCTTCTGACATGGGTAGACGCAATATAGAATTTGCTGCTATTTCTTTATATTCGATATTCGGGTTTTGAATATATATTTTGCCGCATTAATCGATATAAAGACGCGACTATACATGAATATAACTTCTTCGGTAGCTCAGTTGGTAGAGCACGCGGCTGTTAACGTCTACTAGTAGAGGTGTCCTAAAAGCGTAGCGCTGTAAGGACACCTCTGCTATATAGAGTTTGCCGAAACTCGTAGAGAATTTTAATCTCTACGAGTAGAGGTTAAAGTGTCGCATATTCGACATGAATTTGTAAGTGCATTGTTAGATTGGTATGCATATTATCCCGAGGAAGTGCATACCAAGTCCGATGTACGCGCAGATACGGTAACCGTGAGGTCGCAGGTTCGAAACCTGTCCGAAGAGTGTTCCAACTCGACCAGAAGAGTGTTGATAAATGTTTGCTTCTAAGCAACTATTTATTTTTGCAAAAAATTGAACAATCTTTTTTTCTAAAGTAGTTAAAGACATAACACCAATTACTGTATTCTATTACTATATCTTCTATCACTTATCTCTAAAAATGCCAAGCACTCGTTCCGGAATTATTTACAATACTAGCGAATCAAGCGTCGCTTCAAAAAAACAACCTATTATTTCTGCAACAGAACCAAGAAAATCTCCCAGACTCGCACTCGCATCAGACAACGGGAGAATCTCGGGAAAGATTCATGCTCGTCCTGAATTTTTCGAACCCAAAAACACAAGACCCAATCGCAGCAACCGTACAGCATTCCCAGCAGAATTGATCAGAGAGTTTTGCAACGACTCAGACAACGACAGTACATCCGACTATGAAATTGAGGACGACGAAGAAGTCTATCAGTATATGACGCCTAAATACGAAGTCAATATCGATTTCGACGAAGCAAGTGCCGCATGGAGATCCAACAAGCACCGCGTCGGTGAGAGTTGGGTTTACAAACTCAACCCAAAACACCCAGAGAACATCAGATTCGATATTATCGACGATGCAGTAAAATCAGTCGCATCACACGTTGCTTCAAGGGTCGTAAACTCATCGGTCGTGTCCTCGGTCGCTTCCCGTGTCAAGCAGCGCCACGCATCAGTGAATTAAAATATAAGCAGGTAAGTGATTTTGCAATAATAAAAAATAATAACCTATTTTTTATTATGAAAATTGAACGACTTTTTATTCTCGATGAATTGTTTGCAGATTTCTCTATCAAACTATTTTCAAACAACACTCGATTCTTTCTATTCTTTCTATTCTAACAATGGATCGCAACCCTTCTATCTTCATCCGTCTTCCCAGACTTTCAGGGACAACAAAATGGTTGCCTGATGATATTGTCGAAGTACTCGACATGTACGGCGATATTAAAGAGGTAAGTATCAA
>Ga0114959_10002757_pt1 | contig 14157 bp, 13 predicted proteins | sample C_130625_EF_Meta_FD_87317 | JGI IMG/M metagenome (GOLD analysis project Ga0114959, IMG submission 87317) | Freshwater microbial communities from Lake Croche, Canada to study carbon cycling - C_130625_EF_MetaG | ecosystem: Environmental > Aquatic > Freshwater > Lake | place: Lake Croche, Canada...
AAATCCATTCGTGTCGTCCTTCCTGTTGTTATTTAATAATTAATATTTTTGTTATTTTAGTAGATTATTTATCCAGAGTAAAAAAAGGGGCCAGAGCCCCTTTGATCTAGATTTAATTTCTCTTACAGCATTGCCTTTAATAGTTTTGCCATTTCAGATGGATTACGAGTAATCTTAAATCCGCATTCTTCCATAATCGCCAATTTAGCATCCGCCGTATCTGCCCCTCCAGAAATCAATGCGCCTGCATGGCCCATTCTTTTTCCAGGTGGCGCTGTTACACCAGCAATAAATCCAACAATTGGTTTTTTCATGTTGTCACGGCACCAACGAGCTGCATCAACTTCATCAGGGCCACCGATTTCACCAATCATAATGACGGCATCTGTATCAGGATCATCATTAAAGGCTCGCATGATATCAATGTGTTTTAAGCCATTAATCGGATCGCCACCAATACCAACGGCAGAAGACTGCCCTAAACCAATTTCTGTCAACTGTGCCACAGCTTCATAAGTCAGCGTCCCAGAGCGACTCACTACGCCAATACGGCCTTTGCGATGGATGTGGCCAGGCATAATGCCAATCTTAATTTCGTCTGGTGTAATCAAACCAGGACAGTTAGGTCCAAGTAATAATGTTTTTTTACCACCTCTAGCTTCTTTTTCTTTCATGCGGTTACGCACTTCAAGCATGTCTCGGACAGGAATTCCTTCGGTGATACAAATGGCTAAATCTAAATCCGCCTCTACTGCTTCCCATATAGCAGCTGCTGCTCCTGATGGTGGTACGTAAATAACTGATACGGTTGCCCCTGTTTCTTTAGCCGCGTCCTTAACATTACCAAAAATAGGAATCCCAAATATGGATTCGCCAGCTTTTTTAGGGTTGACGCCCGCCACAAAACATTCTTTTCCATTAGCGTACTCTTGGCATTTTTCTGTGTGAAACTGGCCAGTTTTTCCTGTAATACCTTGTGTTATTACACGTGTATTTTTGTTGATCAAAATAGACATTTGTATTCCTCTTTAATTATTTAATGGATGCAACCACTTTGGTTGCGGCGTCCGCCATCGTGTCAGCGCTAATGATTGGTAAGCCAGATTCGGCCAACATCTTTTTACCTAAATCTTCATTGGTGCCCTTCATTCTGACCACTAGAGGTACAGATAAATTGACTGCTTTACATGCCTGAATCACACCATCCGCAATCACGTCACAGCGCATAATTCCACCAAAAATATTGACTAGTATTGCTTTAACTGACTTATTTTTGAGCATGATCTTAAACGCTTCTGTTACTTTTTCTGCGGTTGCTCCGCCTCCAACATCTAGGAAGTTAGCTGGTGATCCGCCAAATAATTTAATCGTGTCCATCGTTGCCATCGCGAGTCCCGCACCATTAACTAAACATCCAATATTTCCATCTAGTGATATATAGGCTAAATCAAATTTAGATGCTTCAATTTCTGCAGGATCTTCTTCTGCTTCATCACGATAGGCAACTATCTCTGGATGTCTGAAGAGTGCATTTGGATCAAAGTTAAATTTTGCATCCAATGCTTTAATGTTTCCATTACCTTCTAAAATTAATGGATTGATCTCTACAAGAGATGCATCAGTTTGCATGTAGGTTTTATACAAATTAATGAGCACATCTTTTGCTTGCGCTTGTGATGCATCTGGTACGCCAATCCCTTTAACCAGGTTATTTGCCTGAGCGTCTGTAACACCATGCAAAGGATTGATAAATTCTTTGATAATTTTTTCAGGGGTATGGGCTGCAACTTCTTCAATATCCATACCGCCTTCACTCGAGGCCATTATCACCACACTTTGTGTTTCACGATCTGTCAATAGACCTACGTAATACTCTTTCTTGATATCTGCCCCATCTTCAATTAATAAACGACGCACGAGCTGGCCTTCAGGACCGGTTTGGTGCGTTTTTAATTGCATGCCCAGAATATTCGTTGCATATGTTCTTACTTCTTCTAAACTTTTAGCAACTTTTACACCGCCACCCTTACCTCTACCGCCTGCATGAATTTGTGCTTTGACCACCCACACTGGTCCTCCTAATTTTTCTGCGGCAGCCATCGCTTCGTCTACGCTAAAAGCTGGAATCCCATTAGGTACTGGAATATTAAATTGGCGAAGGAGTTCTTTTCCTTGGTATTCGTGAATTTTCATGATTGCTTCCTTTGATTAAACATGTATTTATATTAATGATAACGATGAAAAATGATTGATTAAAGTCAAATGAGATTACTTATTTTAAAAATGTGAATTTTCCTGCTTGTAGGGGGTGCCCATACCAGACCGGATGGTAAGTTTTAACTACCTGTCCATCCGTTCGTAAGGCATGACATCCATTGAAATGAAATGGCAGTTCTTGATGAGCTTCCATTTCTTTAGGGCTAGTCTGAACCTGAAATATCTCCCCAACAAATGCCTGCGTAGCAACCGTAGGTAAGAGTTTGGTTAATTCGGAGATGTGTGTGCATCCCATAATACCGCCCAATCTCTCTTTCACACCCTCGCGAAATCCGTTGAGTAAGTTCAAACCTACTAATTTTGCATATTCCGAGCTAATCATTTCACAGGTTCCTTCATATGGCACCTGTAAGGATTGAGAAAATGCATCGACAACATCCATTTGTTCGTTAATCGTAATCGTCAAGCGCATGTGGTGAATAGGATCTCCCGCCTGGCGATGCACAGCTGCTAGTTGGAGGTCCTTAGCCTTATAGTCAATTAATACGGCCTCGATATCCCACAATTGATCATCACGTCGATATGCTTTTAAATCAATCTTGCGCTCATGGACGAGCCTTCTGGCGGGTTTGATTTTTTTATTATCTGGGGTTGACATCCCTACAGTCTAGCATTTCAAGTTGACTAGTCGAGGGTTTTCCCTCGAACAATGCGATAAATAAGCTCTTGATCAAAGCCACGACTTATTAAGAACCTTATCTGTTTAGCTAATTCTTTGGGGTCATTGGTAAGGGCCCCAAATTTTTTTTTCCAAACATCCAAAGCACGTTGTGGCTCTGTCATCTTTAAATTTTTGAGGTATTGGGTTGTTATTTCTTGATCAAGCTCGTGTTTACGAAACTCCTGCGCTAATCGGTACATACCTAATCCTTGAGATTTTTTATGGACCAAATTTTCTGTAAACCGCTCATTCGATAAAAAGTTCTTCGCCTTTAACTTCAGTATGGCGTTTTCTAACTCTTCTTCTGAAATTGCGTGTGGCGATAGCTTTTTTCTTAACTCCGCCTCGCTATGCTCTCGCATTGATAAATATCGTATGCCTCGCCCTAAAAGACTAATATTTCCTTTGGGGCGAGCTCCTGACTCTATTTGCTCAAGCTTTTCTTCAAGCCTCTGGAGCGTCGACTTCGTCATCTTCCTTACCTGATATCACGGCTTTATTCCCCTTAACACCTAATTTCGCACGAATTAAGCCTTCAATTTCCTGAGAAAGTGCTGGGTTGGCTTTCAGAAAATCCCGGGCGTTATCTTTACCTTGACCTATTTTCTCGCCTTTATAGCTATACCATGCACCTGATTTTTCAACTAAATCGGCCTCCACTCCCATATCAATGATCTCTCCTTCACGTGAAATCCCAGATCCGTACATGATGTCAAATATAGCCTCTCTGAAGGGTGGCGATACCTTATTTTTAACCACTTTTACTCGAGTCTCATTACCAATATTGTCATCACCCTTTTTAATACTTCCAATACGACGAATATCTAAACGCATCGACGCATAAAACTTCAGGGCATTTCCACCAGTCGTTGTTTCGGGTGAACCAAACATGACTCCAATTTTCATACGAATTTGATTAATAAAAATAATCATCGAATTTGTGCGCTTTATTGTTCCCGTTAACTTTCGTAGGGCCTGACTCATCAAACGTGCCTGCAAACCAGGCAATGAATCACCCATCTCACCCTCAATTTCTGCTCTTGGAACTAAGGCGGCGACTGAGTCAATCACAATCAAATCGATTGAGCCAGATCGAACCAGGGCGTCTGCAATTTCTAATGCCTGCTCACCTGTGTCTGGCTGAGAGATCAGTAAATTATTAACATCCACCCCCAACTTAGCCGCATATTGAACATCTAGGGCATGCTCAGCATCAATAAACGCACATGTTCCACCCAGCTTTTGCATTTCTGCCACGGCATGTAAGGTTAGCGTGGTTTTCCCAGAGGATTCAGGACCGTAAATTTCAATAACGCGGCCTCTAGCCAGTCCACCAACGCCTAAAGCAATATCAAGTCCTAATGATCCTGTCGATACAACTTGTATGTCTTGCGCTATCTCCGCATCACCCAAACGCATAATCGACCCTTTACCAAACTGCTTTTCAATTTGGGCTAAGGCTGCAGTCAACGCTTTTTGTTTTTCACCGGTCATGCCAGAAAATTCAGAATTCGCTGAATTGGCCGGGATTGTATTAGCGCTAGCTTTTGACTTTTTATCGTCCATCTTTTTTCCAATCATCATCTTTTCTTTATAAAGTTAACTTCGAACATAAATATACTGTATAGAAAAACAGTGTTATTGACAACTATTTTTTAATTTTTACCCCATTTAATTCAAGTGTGTGCGTTTTTTGTTGAACTCACATGAATATCAATATAAAACCTATGTGAGTCAAATGTCGGTATTTAACAGTAGGACTATACGGGTTTTGCTGTTATTTAAGCTTACAAATATAAGACAATTTTAAAGGATTTATAAGTAAATACCCTACAACTCTAGTGCTTTTAGACACAAAACAGGGATAATTCAATTTGTTAAATTTTAATGAAACAATAGGAGTTTACTAACTATGGCTACATCAAATACTGAAGTTGTAAAAAATGCGCCAATGACTAAGGAAGAGAGAAAAGTTATCCTTGCTTCGTCATTAGGTACCGTTTTTGAATGGTATGACTTTTATCTTTATGGTTCATTAGCTGCGATTATCGCTGCTCAATTTTTCACAAAACTTGATCCAGGCTCTGCTTTCATTTTTGCATTACTGGCTTTTGCTGCTGGTTTTATCGTTCGACCATTTGGTGCTTTATTTTTTGGTCGTTTAGGTGATCTGATCGGTCGTAAATATACATTCTTGATCACGATTATGCTGATGGGAGCTTCTACATTCCTCGTAGGTATCTTACCTAATTACGCTTCAATTGGAGTGGCAGCACCAGTTATTTTAATTATTTTACGTATCTTGCAAGGTCTTGCCCTCGGTGGTGAGTATGGTGGTGCTGCTACTTATGTGGCTGAACATGCGCCGCGTAACCGTCGTGGATATTTCACAGCATATATTCAAACAACAGCTACATTAGGTCTTTTCCTCTCTCTCATTGTGATTTTGCTCTGTAGAGAATTTACAGGTAAAGATTTTGAAGTTTGGGGTTGGAGAATTCCATTTATCGTTTCTATTTTGTTGTTAGGTATTTCTCTCTACATCCGCTTACAAATGTCGGAATCTCCTGCTTTCCAAAAAATGAAAGCTGAAGGCAAGTTATCCAAGTCACCTTTAGGTGAGTCCTTTGCTCAGTGGAAAAACATGAAGATTGTTATCTTAGCTCTGTTTGGCCTTGTTGCTGGTCAAGCTGTGGTTTGGTACACAGGTCAGTTCTACGCCCTATTCTTCATGACGCAGGTCTTGAAGGTTGATCCAAAAACGGCGGCTCTTTTAATTGCAGCTTCTTTATTAATCGGCACTCCATTCTTTATTTTCTGGGGTTCAATCTCTGATAGGATTGGCCGTAAATTAGTGATTATGTTGGGTCTATTGCTTGCAATCATTACCTTCATTCCTAATACACCAGTTTCGATCTTCAATGCTCTGACACATTACGCAAATCCAGCTTTAGAAAAAGCAATGGCAACTGCTCCTGCTTCGATGTCGGTGGATCCTGCTGAATGTACATTCCAGTTCAACCCTACGGGGACAGCTAAGTTTACGAGTTCTTGCGATATTGCAAAACAAGTGATGGCCTCTAACTCAGCAAGTTACTCCACGATTCCTGGTGCAGCTGGAACTGTTGCTTTGGTTAAGATTGGCGATAAAGAAATCCAAGGCTATACATCAAAAGGCTTAAGTGCTGATGAAGCTAAAGCTAAGGATGCTGCGTTCAAGAAAGAAGTTCGTGAAGCTTTAGATGCCGCTGGTTATCCTAGAACAGCAGATAAAGATGCGATGAACTTACCAATGATCGTCGCCTTGCTAACTATCCTAGTGTTTTACGTCACGATGGTGTATGGTCCGATTGCAGCTTATTTGGTTGAGCTTTTCCCAACCAGAATTCGTTATACATCCATGTCCTTGCCTTACCATATCGGTAATGGCTGGTTTGGTGGATTAATGCCAACGATTTCATTTGCTCTAGTCGCCCAAAACGGTAATATTTATTATGGTCTTTGGTACCCGATTATTATTGCCGCAGCAACTTTAGTGATCGGTTCTTTATTCTTGAAAGAGACTAAAGATGTCGATATTTACGCTAAAGACTAAGCTTCAAATGCTTTGATCAAAACCCGACTGCATGGTCGGGTTTTTTTCACCCATCTTTTCTTAAAAAACCTTAATATGTGTATGTCGCCACGAAAGGTTTTTTTAATTGCTAAAACAACTCATCATTCAACAAGTCAGATCCATCGTTAGTGGCGGTAAACCGCCTACTGAGTTTTTATATCCACCCGGTGATCCTGGTCTATTTGGGCCAGATTCGGTTGTTTGGCGGGTGCATGGTGACTTTATGTCAATGATGATAGGCGGCATTAGTTCTCTCATTCTTCAGGCACTTCACCCATTAGCTCTCGCTGGTGTTTGGGACCATTCTTCATTTCGCGAAGATCTGAAAGGTAGGCTAGGAAGAACTGCGTTTTTTATCGCTGCAACTACCTATGGCAATACTGAAATGGCACTTCATGCGATTGCTCGCGTTAAAAAAGTACATGACTCACTCAGCGGTACACATCCTGATGGTAGGCATTATCGGGTGAGTGATCCGCATTTACTCTATTGGGTACATTTAACAGAGTCTTTTAGTTTTCTGAATGCGCACCGGATCTATCTCAATCGAAATATTTCTGTAGAAGATCAAGATCAATATTATTTTGAAATGAGTACCATCTCTCAAGGACTAGGATGTCAAATTCTAGACTCAGATGGCAATGATATTTTTGCTAAAAATAAAGCGCATGTTGAAAAAGATATCGAATCGTATTTTCCAGAGCTAGAGTATTCTGATCGATCTCAATGGGTTGTGGATTTGTTAGAAAATTTTCCAGCAGAACCCAATACCTATATATTGAATCGATTAATTATTAAAGCTGGTTTTTATAACTTGCCTGATTGGGCTTATCCGATGCTTGGCAGAGATGTCCCTTCGAGGCTAGAGCGTCAATTGGTAAACCAATCCATCAACCTAATTGCAAAGCCTGTTCGCTGGGCATTGACGAATGGTGTTCATGCCCACGCGAAAAGACGCATGGGTATCTATGACGCATAATTACGGTGATACTTCGATAAGAATCTCGTTTCTTCGCCATGGAGGCAAAGTCCAGGGTGGGTTGTATCTTGCTAGTTGAGGGGATCCTATGGCTTGCAAATGTTTAGCCTCCATCCACTCTCTTAATTGTTTTGTGTTGTTTTCTATTTTTTCTGGATTATTCAGTCCAGAAAAAACGATTACAGCATAACGTTTACTAGGTATCTCTTTAATCTTTACTAAGTTATTTTTCGGTTTTGGTAATGTCTCTAGTGTGTACTCTTTGGGCATCACAAACTGTATGCGCCAGCTTTTATCGTCAGATTGATCTACCGTGACAGGTGCAGTCATGGCTATCTTTCTTGGCTCAACCGTCACTGGTGCTGTCATGGCAATTTTTTGTGACTCTTTTTGTGTGCCTTCATTATTTCCGAAAATAAAGTCGGCAATCAGCCGAAATCCTTTATTCGAGGCTTCATCTCGCGTACCTTCCACTAGGACTTCTGCAATGAGTTGAGACTCATACTGACGTATCTCAAATGAGGACTCTTGTTCTAGGACAGAGAATTTGGGTTCTTCAATAGCCATAGTTAATTTTGAAAAAACACATAGAAATATTATCAATAGGCGAATCGGCATTTTTCTACCTTTATAAGCTTGCATTCGAAAATGAATCCTCTATAGTTTAACTATTCTTTATAACTTATATTTAAATTTCAATATGAATGCTAATACCCTCCTGATTTCTGTAGATCAACTTCAAGAAATCATTAAGAATCAACAGCTTCCTTTTTTGATATTCGATTGTAGGTTTGATTTATCTAAGCCTGCATTAGGCTACGAGCAATTTATTCAAGGCCATATTCCTCAGGCAAGGTATGTTGATCTTGAAAAAAATCTATCCGGTCCTAAAAATCCCCTGCAAGGTAGACATCCATTACCAACTCCAGTGGAGTGGGCTCAGACGAGAGCTAATTTGGGTATTTCCGAAAACACTATAGTCATTTTGTATGATTTTCTTGAAAATACTTACTCAGCAAGAATGTGGTGGATGTTAAAAGCCGTGGGACACCAACATATCCATATTCTAGATGGCGGTTATTCAGCATGGTTAAGTGCAGGTGAGGTAGTTGAGGTTGGTGAGGGGTCGCATTGCACTCCTATTCCTGTTCTTCCCCCCGTTGTCTTTGAAGGTCTTATCAACATGGTAGATATTCAGAAAAATTTACTCAATCCTTCTTTTACAGTTTTAGATGCAAGGGCAAGTGAGCGCTTTCGTGGTGATGTAGAACCACTAGATCCGATTGCAGGTCATATTCCTGGAGCGCTTAATAGACCATACAAGCTAAATTTGAATCAAGATAAGCTCTTTAAATCACCATTAGAGCTTCAAGTTGAATTTAACCATCTCCAATCTCAGACGAGTCAAGTGGTTCATCAATGTGGGTCAGGAGTTACGGCCTGTCATAACCTTCTTGCGATGGAGCTTGCTGGCATAGAAGGATCTTTACTTTACGCTGGAAGCTGGAGCGAATGGTGTCATCACCCCGAAAATCCAATTGCGCTTGGTAATGCCTAGAGTGAACTAAGCTAAACCGTAGTGAGTCGCTATACGGTAGGTTATAAAAGCTGCTAGATAGGCTAGTGTAAATAAATACGTCAGCATGATTAAAGGTATTTTATATCCACCTGTTTCTCTTTTTACAACGGCTATCGTTGATAAGCATTGTGGTGCAAATACAAACCAGGCTAGTAATGATAGTGCTGTGGCAAGCGACCAGCCTTGTTGTAGTAATGGCGTTAATGCCTCTGCTGAATTATTGGCTTGACCTGCTAGTGCATATACAGTTCCTAATGAACTGACAACGACTTCTCGAGCAGCAAGACCTGGTACTAGCGCAATACTAATTTCCCAATTAAATCCTATTGGTGCAAATATTACAGCGAGCGCTTTACCTAATACGCCTGCAAAACTATATTCAATTGCAGGTCCTATAGCTCCTTCTGGCGGGCTAGGATAGCTAGCTAAAAACCATAAGGCGATTGTTAGGACTAAGATGGTGCCACCTACCCGGTGTAAAAAAACAATCGTCCTTTGCCAAAGTCCAATCGCTACATTTTTTACACTTGGCAAGTGATAACTTGGTAACTCCATCATCAGTGGATGAAAAGCTTTTTTGGAGCTTGTCAATTTCTTTAAAATCCAAGCCACACACATCGCACCTACAATGCCAGCAATATATAAAATAAATAATACGAGTCCCTGCAATTCAATACCAAAGCCGATTTGTCGTGCCGGTATAAATGCTCCTATCAGTAGTGCATAGACTGGTAACCTCGCAGAACACGTCATCAATGGCGCAATTAATATAGTCACGATTCGGTCACGGGCATTTGTAATCGTTCTTGTTGCCATAATTCCAGGGATTGCACATGCAAAACTCGATAGCAAAGGGATGAATGATCTTCCTGATAATCCCACAGAGCCCATGATGCGATCAAGAAGATAGGCGGCTCGTGGTAAGTAGCCACTTTCTTCTAATATTAAGATAAAGAAAAATAAGATGAGAATCTGAGGTAAAAATACTAAAACTCCCCCAAGACCTGCAATGACTCCGTACACAATGAGACTTCGAATCCAATGCGCGGGCATACTTTCTAAAATATATTGACTCACCCAGTCTGTTGATTTCTCTATCAACGACATGGGCAGTTCCGCCCATGAAAATACTGCTTGAAATATAAAAAATAAAACAGCAACAAGTATGACGGGCCCAAAAACAGGGTGTAATAATGTTCGGTCTAAACGGTCACTGATTGGATCGGGTAAGATTTTATCTAAACCCATTCTGTGCAAGATTCCTTGAACCACCACATTATCTGCTTCGACAGTATATGGTTGTTCATCTTCGTCTTTACTGAATTGTTGGTCTGCGCTTATCTTGGATAAATTGATGGCTTTTAATTTTTCTCGCAATGCAAAATCGCCATTTGATTGATTCCCTATCGAATCTACTATCGGCAAATTTAACTCTTGTTCAAGCTGTGATAAATCTATTTGAATTCCTCTTTTTTGCGCCAAATCCATCATGTTTACGACCACGACACATGGTATTCCCATGCGTTTTACTGCTAAGACTAATCGCAAGTTGCGTCGTAAATTTGTGGCATCAAGGACACATAGGACCAAGTCAGGCTTTTTTTCACCAATGGCTCTTCCTTGTAAAACATTGCATGTAATCTGCTCATCCAAAGACCTCGGATACAAACTATACACTCCAGGTAAATCTAATATCCGTAATGTTCGATCACCTAAATCCAGCTTCCCTTCCTTGCGCTCTACAGTAACACCTGCGTAGTTTGCGACCTTTTGCTTACCACCCGTGAGTAAATTAAATAGAGAGGTTTTACCGCTATTGGGATTACCCACCAATGCGATTAAAGGTTCTTTTGGGTAAAAATGGATTTTCGATTCAGCCATGATTTTCGAGGTCTTCAACCTCAATTAATTCAGCCTCTTGTTTTCTTATCGCAAATGTCGATAATCCAATTCGAACCATCATAGGGTCACCCCCAAACAGATTTCTTCTTAAAACCGTTACTTGCTCACCTGGGATAAATCCAATTTCAGCTAATTGGTGTGTTATCTCGGGCGCAGCTGGAAAAGTGTGAACACTCTTAACCCTTTTAGTAAGGTGATTGTTTAGTTGATCTAATCTCATGGATATATATATTTGCTATATGTATCATATTATAAACGAGAATCGTTATCATTTGCATTGCCGACCATCTAAAGGTCTAATTCGTCTTGCCCCTTTAGTCGATAAAAAGTTTCATTTTGAGCAGCGATTGAGATTTGTCGACTACCCGCCACAACTCTGATTTCGTCACCAGCTTTGATAGATCCTGTTTGTAACACTCGTAAATACCATCCCGAATATCCTGATTGAACCATCGTCTTGACGGCTGCCTTGAAGTTCATTTTTATATTTAATTTATAACAAGGCTCACGCATGTCTGTGATTTGAAAGATGGCATCACCTATGCTCCACTTATCGCCTATGAATACCTGTGATTCATTGAATCCTTCTACCGTTAAATTTTCACCAAAGTACCCATGCAGAAGCTCAGTGTCTGGATCTAAATGATTTTGTCGTATGAGGCAGTCTTTCCAAAATGCGTAATACTCTACTGGATAGACATATATTGCTTTATCTATTCCACCGTGGACTTTTAAATTAGATTGCTCATCTCCCTCGATACCCAGTTGCAAAACCTTTACCTGATTCGGTTGTTCATGCGAACTTATGGGAGCTTTATGAATTGCAGAGCTAATTGCTGGTGAGCCATCATTTACAGGGCTTGTTAGCAGCTTTACTTTTCCGGCAGAAATTGAGCAAATATTAGGCATTTTTTAGCGATGGACAGTTAATTAGAATAACGACTGTATAAGTTTATATCGATTTGTGGTGTGCTACTAAACTGAACTCAATATGTGATGCTTTTCTTCTCCAATTTTTTGAATCGACAATTTACTTAAATTTACGTTATGATTCAATGCCCTGAGTGTTAATTCTCATGGCCTCTTATAATCTTTTTCTTTTTCATGATCCAATTAAAAAATATCGTTTTACGGCGTGGCGCAAAAGCTGTTCTTCAGCAAACTTCTTTAACCATTAATCCCGGTGAAAAAGTGGGCTTGGTTGGTCGTAATGGCGCTGGCAAATCATCCTTATTTGCGCTCCTTAATGGCACCCTTCATGAAGATCAGGGTGAGTTTGCCGTTCCTAAGCAGTGGCGTATGGCTCAAGTAGCCCAAAATATGCCTGAAACTGACCAACCAGCGACTGACTTTGTCATGGATGGTGATGTTGTCCTCTTTCAGGCAAAACAAGATGTTGATGTGGCAGAGGCAAGTGGCGATGGTGACGCTATTGCTAATGCCTATATGCACTTATTTGATAGTGGTGCTAACGATGCCCAATCTAGAGCTCAATCTCTTGTCCTCGGGCTTGGCTTTAAGTTAAGTGAACTGAATAACCCTGTTAATAGTTTTTCTGGGGGTTGGCGTATGCGCCTTCAGCTAGCAAGAGCTTTGATGTGTCCTTCGGATTTATTACTTTTAGATGAACCAACGAACCACTTAGATTTAGATGCTTTAGTGTGGTTAGAAGCCTGGCTTAAGAAATATCAGGGAACACTTTTAGTCATTAGCCATGATCGTGAGTTCTTGGATAGCGTAACTCTTGTCACTGTTCATATCGATAATTGCACGCTTAATCGCTATGGTGGTAACTATAGTTCATTCGAGGACCAACGTTCTGAACAAATGGCTTTGCAACAAAGTGCTTTTTCTAAACAGCAAGAAAAAATAGAGCATTTACAAAAGTTTATTGCCAGGTTTAAAGCTAAAGCAAGTAAAGCGAAGCAAGCGCAAAGTCGCGTGAAAGCTCTGGATCGCATGGAAAAAATTGCGCCTCTTTTATCGGAAGCTGAGTTTACATTCGAATTTAAAGAGCCGGTTAATTTACCTAACCCAATGTTGGTTCTGCATAATGTTGAGCTCGGTTACCACAATGTCAAAAACTCTGGTCAAGATATCGTCATCGTTCGTGATGTTAATAAGTCTGTTTTAGCTGGACAACGTATCGGAATTTTAGGTGCTAATGGTCAAGGTAAATCTACTTTAGTTAAAACAATTGCAAGAACGATTCGCCCGATTTCTGGTGAAGTTACTGAAGGTCGAGGCTTACAAATTGGGTATTTTGCACAACAAGAATTAGACATTCTTCAAGAAAATGATAACCCTCTAGAGCATATGATTGGTCTTGTTAAGAAATCGACCCTGGAGAGAACCTTATCTGGTCAAGGCACACGTGAGCAAGACTTAAGATCCTTTTTAGGTATGTTCAACTTTAGTGGAGATATGATTTTTCAAAAAGTGGGGAGCATGAGCGGGGGCGAAAAGGCACGCCTTGTGCTCTGTATGATTGTTTGGCAAAAGCCCAATCTACTTTTGCTCGATGAACCTACCAATCACCTTGATTTAGCCACTCGTGAAGCTCTTTCTATGGCCTTAAATGAGTTTGAAGGTACTGTTATGTTGGTTAGTCATGATCGTGCCTTACTTCGCGCAGTTTGCGATGAGTTTTGGATGGTTTCTCGCGGCAAGGTCTATCCTTTTGATGGTGATTTAGATGATTACCAACAATTCTTACTTGATGAGGCCAAACGACAGAGGGAAGAAGCCAAACAATTAACCAATCTTCCTATTGCTAAATCCTCTGAATCGCACTCTACAAAAAAGCCTTTCTTGAGCCCTGAACAAAAGAAATTAAAAAAACAACTCGATCAACTTGAACTTAAGATTAGTCAGTCTCATATTCAAATTTCTCAATTAGAAGAGAAAATAGCCCAACTATCCGATGTCGCTGTTATCACTTCGTCTGGTACTGAGTTATCCCTTTTACAGTCTGAGTTACAAAAGAATGAAGAACAGTGGCTTGTGATTAGCGAACAAATAGAACAGTTCTCCACACAGTAATTTCTTGTCAAATATGATTGTTTTGGCTACAATATTTTTATCTTAGAGGGCTATCAGATGTCAATGGGCAAAGTCAGTTCCAACATGTCAAGCATGCCGCA
>Ga0114959_10002759_pt1 | contig 14152 bp, 13 predicted proteins | sample C_130625_EF_Meta_FD_87317 | JGI IMG/M metagenome (GOLD analysis project Ga0114959, IMG submission 87317) | Freshwater microbial communities from Lake Croche, Canada to study carbon cycling - C_130625_EF_MetaG | ecosystem: Environmental > Aquatic > Freshwater > Lake | place: Lake Croche, Canada...
AAAAGGTTTTGAGATGGGTATTACTGAAGCTGGAATAAAGCGGGCAAATCGTAAAGATTTACTAGTGATGACCCTGGTCCCCGGCTCTCAGGTTGCCGGTGTATTTACCTTAAATCGCTTTTGTGCTGCCCCTGTTCAGGTTTGCCGTGATCATTTAGCGCAAGAAGGTCGTAAAGGTGAGATTCGCGCTCTAGTGGTGAATACTGGCAATGCAAATGCTGGCACTGGGGAATCTGGAATGAAGCATGCTTTAGAAACATGCGTTGCTTTAGCTAAAGATCTCAAACTTAATCCAGAGCAGATTCTGCCGTTCTCGACGGGGGTGATTTTAGAGTCGCTACCGATTGAAAAAATTATTAATGCATTACCTAAGGCGGTCGCAAATTTAGGTGAGGACAATTGGTTTGATGCTGCACAAGCAATTATGACAACTGATACTCAGCCTAAGGCTACTTCAGTGACAGTATCAACAACAGCAGGACCAGTTGTAATTACCGGCATCTGTAAAGGTGCGGGAATGATTCATCCGAATATGGCAACGATGTTAGGTTTCATTGCTACGGATGCAGGTTTTGCGCCCGGTTTATTGGGACCTCTTACTCGTGAAATTGCCGATCTTTCTTTTAATGCTATTACGATCGATGGTGACACTTCGACAAATGATTCTTTTATCGTGATGGCGACCGGCCAATCATCAGTGCAGATTCAATCTGTAGATGATCCAAGCTATGTAGTAGTTCGCGAGGCACTCATTGCCTTAGCCAGAAAATTAGCGCAAATGATTGTGCGCGATGGTGAGGGTGCCACCAAGTTTATGACAATTGAAGTGAATGGCGGTAAGACGCAAGCAGAGTGCCGTTTAGTTGCCAAGGCTGTAGCCCACTCGCCTTTGGTCAAAACAGCTTTCTTTGCGAGCGATCCAAACTTAGGGCGTATTTTGGCGGCCATTGGCTATGCTGGCATTGTCGATTTAGATGTGGGCCGCGTACAGATGTGGCTTGGAGATGTTTGGGTTGCTAAGGATGGCGGTAGAAATCCAAGTTATCAAGAGGCTGATGGTCAAAGGGTAATGCAAGCATCAGAAATTACCGTCAAAATTGATTTAGGTCGTGGTAATGCTACTCAAACCATGTGGACGTGTGACTTGTCTCATGAATACGTATCCATTAATGCTGACTACCGCTCTTAAGGTTAACAAATATGAATGAAAAATTAGAGCAACTCTTAAATCATCTCGAAACCTTCTTGCCTAAGCCCTTAACTGATAAGGAGTGGGATTCTTCTACTGCATTTAGATGGCGCAGGCGCGATAGTATTTTTGGCAGTATTGGTTTTCTGCAGCCAGTCAAGCATGTTTCAGATATTACATTTGAGGATTTAAAGAATATTGATCGTCAACGAGATGCGATTCGGGACAACACTAAACATTTCATCCAAAAAAAACCAGCTAACAATATATTACTTACAGGTGCTAGAGGAACAGGTAAATCATCCTTGATTAAGGCTAGCCTGCATGAGTTTGCCAGTCAAGGATTGCGTTTAGTAGAGGTGGAGAAAGACCATTTAGCTGACTTAGCTGATATTGCAGATATCTTGGCCGAGCGACCTGAACGGTTTATTGTTTTTTGCGATGATTTGTCATTTGATGAGGGTGAGTCAGGATATAAAGCCATGAAATCTGCGCTTGACGGTTCTGTGTCTGCTCAAGTTGATAATATTTTGATTTATGCCACTTCAAATCGCCGCCATTTATTACCTGAATATATGAAGGATAACGAAAGCTATGCTTATAGCGATGATGGTGAGATTCATCCTGGCGAAGTGGTTGAGGAAAAAATTTCTTTATCGGAACGCTTTGGATTATGGCTTTCTTTTTATCCGCCTAAGCAAGACGAATATTTAGCAATCGTTGCCCATTGGCTAAATCATTTTGGTTTAAATGCTAGCCAAATCGAAGCTGCTCGTGCAGAGGCATTAGTTTGGGCACTTGAGCGGGGCTCTCGTTCAGGACGGGTTGCTTGGCAATTTGCAAAGCATTGGGCTGGATCACACCCTTAATTGAATTTATTTCTATGAGTGGAATAGATCGCCCCATTACTGTAGTTGCTGCAGGAATTTTGCTGGACTCAGAAGGTCGTTATCTTTTAGGTCAAAGACCAAGCGGAAAACCCTACGCAGGATACTGGGAAGTGCCAGGTGGCAAAGTAGAAAAAGGCGAAACGGTTTTCCAGGCTTTAAAGCGTGAATTACAAGAAGAGCTTGGTATCGATATTCAGTCAAGTGAAGAATTAACGGTTCTAGAGCATGACTATCCTCATGCTTATGTTCGTTTATACGTCAGCATCATCCGCAATTGGACGGGTACCCCATTAGGGTGTGAAGGCCAAGCCCTATCCTGGCAATCTGTTACATCAGAATCTCCGAGTGTAGAGCCTTTATTACCGGCCGCTTGGCCAATGCTGGAGTGCCTTAGAGGGTATTTGTCTTAAAACTGACAGAGCGTTAATTTGAAGGACACATCTGTATTTATAGGCTGAGCTTTTTTATCTCGATCCGCCTTCAAGAAACGAACTGAGAGGAGATATTTATTTGCGCTGATTTCTGAGAAGATGGTGTCATCCTCAACTGCGATTCGCATTAACTGATAAACCTTGCCAGAAGGTGCTTGTTGAAATGAGCCATTGTGAGCTAGAACATCTTTGGCCTCACCTGATTGACGCAATAGGCGCAAAAATAACTGACATGCTTCTTGCCATGGCAAGAGTGGACGGACGTAATTTTCTAAAAGCTTACGACGTTCGGAAGAAGGACTATTTTTCCACGCGTGGTAGCTTGGTAAATCAATTGGACTTGTTCCACCAGGAATATTAAGGCGCGTACGAATGGCATTTAACCATTCACTTTCAGTTATTACCGAATTAGGCCTTCCTGCAGAGTGATTAATGTTCTTAGCCACTGAGTCAATCTCAATGAGGATTTGAGATAGTGCTTCTTGATCTACCTTTTGCGAGGACTTTAGGCCATTAAGGGCATATTTTTGACGTTCAAACTCTTTTAAGAGTAATGATTTGATATCCCCACGTGCGCCAATATCACCAAGATCAAACAACATAGTGATTGCATTGTGATGAAGTTCAGGGTCATCAGAACGAAGGAAGTGGTTGAAGCGGGCGAACAAATACTCCAGCCGAAGCATGCTTCGAACTAATTCGTTGAAAGGATATTCATAGACAATCACAAGCCCATATTCTATGACGAACTCACTTTTATTTTTGAATCTGTAGGATTTGTTGGTGCAAACTTTGTACTTCTTGCTCTAAGTCCCTAAGGCTTCCCTGGTTTTCAATCACCATATCGGCATGATTCAGGCGTTCTTGTCTGGTAGCTTGTGCCGCAAGAATTTTTTCTACTTCTTGCCTGGGTAAATTGCTGCGCTGCATCACTCTTTTAATTTGGACTTCTTCAGGGCAGTCCACCACCACTAGGCAGTCAATGAGGTTAAGCCAGGACCCAGACTCAACCAATAGTGGCACTACAAAGACTAAGTAGGGCACACCACCTTTGCTTAATTGAATGGCTTGCCTGATAGTTTCCACTCGAATGAGAGGATGAGTGATAGCCTCTAAAGTTTTCCTGGCCTCAGGCTTTGTAAAAACAAGTAAGCGCATTTTGCTTCGTTCGAGCGACCCATCAGCCCCAATAAATTCTGCGCCAAATTCCCTCTCGATCAGAGGAATTGCTGCTCCATTGCTTGCGGTAATTTGATGGGCAATCAGATCGGTATCAACAATGCCAGCGCCAAATTTGGCAAATAAGTCGCTTACAGCAGTTTTTCCAGAGCCAATCCCACCAGTAAGGCCAATGAGGGGAATTTGACCCTTCAGTAAGCTTAGGTCGGATTGCTCAGCAGGAGATTTTGGAATAGCTGTGGCCATAACAACTCAATGATGCCAGCAAAGATCAAAAAGGGGCCAAAAGGAAATGCTCCCCCATGATTTTGTTTGTTTAGCCTCAGCCATATGAGTCCTCCAAGGATGCCAGATATTGAAGCTATGAACAAGATGCTCGGTAGGGCGCCCCAACCTAGCCATGCACCCAGTGCAGCTAGAAGTTTGGCATCTCCCATGCCAATGCCATCTTGCATTTTGATATATCGGTAAAAGCGATTTAATAGCCACAGGGAGGAATATCCCAAGATAGCTCCAACAATAGATGTTTGAAGCGTTACAAATTGCAAGCTTGGGAATGCATTGAAAGCAAGGCCTGCAAATAAAAGAGGGAGGGTAATTACATCAGGCAGACGAAAAGTCCGAAAATCAATATAGGCTAAATAAGCCAATATCATAATCAATAGTATTCGAATAAGATCAACGGCCATGAAGGAGCTCATTACACAATTTGTCCTAGATTAAAAATCGGCAGATATAGGATTATGACAAGACTACCAATGATCGCTCCAACAAAGATAATTAGTAAGGGTTCTAGTGTATGACTTAAGGCATTGAGGCGGTTGCTTAATTGGAAGCCAAGAGTATTTGCGCGCTTACCTAGCATTTGTGGAAGGGAGCCACTCTCAGAGGCTATATGCAGTAATTGTAAGGTTTCAAGATCGAATAAAAGGCGCTTTGGGTCAGCACGCAAGAGTGCATCACCCAAAGGCCAGCCTCGGGTTAAGTGTTTAAAGACTTCCGCACTCACATCATGGCTCAGCCAGTGGTTTGATGATTGTGCAGTAACTCGTATTGCATCAGGAAGTGCTAGACCAGATTCCAGTAAATGCCCTAAGGTTCTGCACCAGTAAGTCAGTGTTGCTATCCGAAATAAGTTGCCCAGCAGGGGAATACGAAAACTGAGTGCATCACATTTTTTTTGTAGTATGGGCACTCTGATCCACGCGACCATAAAGATTGCTCCACTTCCAATCATAACCAAAGTGATTTCTAAGAAGAAAAATTCAATCAGAGTCGATACTTCAATTAAGGCTTTCGTAGGTAGTGGTAGCTCAGCCTGAAAATGAGAAAACACATCCTTAAAGACGGGTACAACCCAAATCATCATTACTAGGACCAGAAGAAGCGAGCTTATAAGTGTGATGATTGGGTAACTTAGGGCTTGTCCGATCTTGCGACGTAATTCAATTTGGGCTTCGAGTTGTTGGGATATGGTTCTGAGAGCTAAGGCGATATCTCCTGTACGCTCACTGACACGAATGAGATTAATAAATTCTGCAGAAAAGTACTTTTTCTGAGTCAGTAAGCCTTGAGAAAAGCTATTACCTTTCTTTAGTTCAAAGTGTAAGTGGCTTAACCAGGATTGATGCTGTTTTGGGGCAGAGCAATAAATCAGTTCAATCGCATTTAATAGGGCAAGGCCCGCATTTAAAAGTGATAAGAGCTGTTGGGCAAAGTCCAATTGGTCTTGTTTGCTTACTGCCATGTGCCTACCTCATTCTCTAGTTCACTAAGCCTAATCAAACCTTCTTTTGCATGGACTAGTCCAGAATCATGCATCGTAGGGTGATCTAAAGATGGATTAAATATATGCGCAGCGCTAAGTACTTCATGAACTCCAATACGGCCATAGTAGCTAGATCCTTTGCATCTAGTGCATTGCTTTGATTTCCCCATCGTTTGATCTTGGCATTGCTGACATAATTTTCTAATTAAGCGTTGGGAGCTCACACTGCGCAGACATGATTGCAGTGATTCATGGTCGATCCCTAGACCCTTGAGTCTAGTGATGGCACCTCTAGCATTACGGGTATGTAGGGTACTTAAAACAAGATGACCAGTTTGCGCTGCTTGTATAGCAAGTTGAGCACTAGCGCTGTCACGAATTTCACCAATCATAATGACATCTGGATCTTGTCTCAGGAGTGCACGAATGATTGTGGAAAAATCTAAGCCTGCACGTGGGTGATAAGCCACTTGATTGACCCCTGGCAGACGTATTTCAATAGGATCTTCAATAGAGCAAAGATTTCGATGGCTTTGATTGAGTTTGCGTAAACAACTATAAAGAGTTCTAGTCTTGCCGCTCCCAGTGGGCCCAGTGACTAAAATAAGTCCATTGGTTTGAGCAAGTGCTTTTTGGAAAATCGCTAATTGTTCTGGCAGGAGACCAATATTCTCAAGCGCTAATTCATCTATCGAGCTTGGCAAAATACGAACGACAGCCTTCTCTCCATAAAGAGTCGGAAGGATTGAAACCCGGCAGTCGATATGAGGTTTAGAAAAGTCTTGACCAATCATAAGTCGACCGTCTTGAGGAAGTCGCTTTTCAGCAATATCAAGTCGCGCAAGTATTTTGATGCGTGTGATTAAGCGTTCGTGAAACTCAATATGATATTGCGACTGAATTTTTAGTAAGCCATCAATCCGAATGCGAACTAGAGTCCCTTGTAATCCAACCTCGATATGAATATCACTCGCCCTAGACTCAATTGCATTGACTGCAATTTCATGCCAGGTGCGAATAATGATGGATTCATCCTGTGTGTCGCTCAATCTTGCTCTGGAGTAATGCTTGGGCGATAGAGTTTGACAGTCTTTACACCCTGCTCGTCAAATTGCACAATTTCCATGACGATGCCTGCAATACGTAAGCTCACATCATGATCTGGTATGGCTTCTAGCTTCTCAAGGATCAGGCCATTTAAGGTGCGAGATCCATCTATCGGAAGTTGAATATTTAGGAGTCGATTCAAATCCCGTAAAGAGGCGCTCCCACTTGCAAGATAGGTGCCATCTGCAAGCCAATGAGGGTCGGTTGAAAGATTAGAAAAAGAGGTTGTGAATTCACCAATGAGTTCTTCCACAATATCTTCAAAAGTCACTAGACCTAGAACTTCGCCATATTCATTAACGACCAGACTGAGGCGCTGCTGATTATCTTGAAAAAATTGCATCTGTTGTAAAACAGGTGTGCCACTAGGAATAAAGTAAGGCTCATTCAGTAAAGATCTAAAGTCTTCATGTTTTAGATCGGTATCACCTAACAGCGATAGGGCTTTTTTGACAGAAAGAATACCTACAATGCGCTCAGAGTCACCGTCATAGACTGGTAACTTATTGTGATAACAAGTTTCTAATTGTTGAACGACTTCATCAATCGGTCTTGAAAGATCTAAGACTTCAATCTTTGACCTTGGGGTCATGACATCATCAACGGTAATATTTTCTAGATTGAATAGGTTCAATAAGATATTACGATGATGGTTAGATACAAAGCGATTCGATTCCAAAACTAGGCTGCGCAATTCTTCCTTGCTCATGGTTCTACTATCTGAAGAGGATTGCAGTCCCGAAACCTTCATTAAGCCAGACACGAAGCTATTAATAAACCATAGCAATGGTTTAAGTAAAAAAGTGAGAGGCAGAATAAACCAACCAACTTTAGAAGCAATTTTTTCAGGAAACGCTGCGCCAATTACTTTAGGTGTGATTTCACTAAAGACAATGATCAGTAGGGCCACAACTAATGTGGCAACAGAAAGTACCAAGCCGCTATCGCCAAAAATGTGCAAAGCGATGCCTGTTACTAAAATAGGCAAGATAGTGTTAATCAAATTATTAGAAATCAAGAGCACTGATAAAAGAGAATCGATGCGCTTGAGAAGCCTCTCAGCTAGGGCAGCTCCACTATTTCCACTGATTGCCATAGCTCGTAAACGATGGCGATTCGATGACAACATACTCGTTTCAGCCATCGAGAAAAATCCAGAAAGCGCGAGTAAAAAAAGGACGAGAGCAACTTGACTATAAAAAGGCCAATCGTCAAAAAAGGTATCCATGAGGTCTGCCTGCAAAAAGTAAGGATGAATCAATATAGCAAAGTGGCATTTCACATGCTATAGCTATGGCAGAAAGCAATGTCAGCTTCAGTGCCTAATTGTGTGAGAATCTCAATCTATGACCTCCCCCCCAAAGCAATTTTTTACAGATGGCGCTCAATACTGCGTGATTGCAGCCCCTTTTGGGCGCCTAGGAATTGCGACTGAAATGGTCGACGGCAGCCTGATGGTGTCAAAAATTGAATATCTACCAGCTTCAGCTGTGCTCCTTAGCCCCAAAAATGAATTGGCAAAAATGGCTGAAAAACAGTTCAAGGCCTATTTTAAGAATCCTGACCATCAATTTGATTTGCCTATTAAACCTACTGGAACAGAACATCAAAAAAAGGTTTGGAGAACTATTCAGGCGATACCAGTTGGAAAAACGAAGACTTATGGAGAGATTGCTAGCAAAATAAATAGTGGTGCTCGTGCGGTTGGAACAGCCTGTGGTACCAACCCTTACCCCATTATTGCACCTTGCCATCGTGTAGTTTCGGCGCAAGGTATTGGTGGATTTATGAAAGAAAATGCTCCCGGCCTATATCGCCAAATCAAAATATGGCTTTTAGAGCATGAGGGTGTACTGTGAATGCCTAAGCTTCTTTGCTTAAAGAGCGGGACCAAGCTTTAAAAAAGGCTTTCGTGAGAGTATTGCTTCTTACCGCAAATATAGCAAAAGCATAAAAAGCCATTACTGAATTTCTTGATAGCTTTACTTCGTCTTTATGACTAAATTGCTTCCGATCAGAAATCTTTTTAAGGGTCATGACAGCTAAGCCAAAAGCTAAGAAACAAAAGCGGCGTATTCCAAGCTCTTCTTTTGGAATCAGTAGGATGTAGCTCAAAGAATCCTGCAGTTTTTCATAGGAGATCTTTAAGAGTTGCCCTTGAGTAATATTGGCGGGCTTCCAGGAAACACCCCGAGCCCTGTCCTCAGGAGAATCTTTGAGAATATTGGTCATTTGCAAGGCTTGACCAAAGGCAGTTGCTAAATCTTCATGCCCTTTGATATTTTTTGCAAATGCAGGGGAATGATTACTAAATATCGTGGTGAGTAATTCACCAACTACTCCTGCAACTACGTAACAATATTTTTCAAATTCTTTTAAATCTCTCAGGCCTGCCTGAGACTGCTTGTCATGAAAGTAGGACATGCCTTCAGACATAATGGAAACACAGCGACTGACAGCATGCTGATCAGCTTTAGAGCAGGTATGCAAAATTCGTAAAACCGTTGGGGTATGGGCAATGAGATCTAATTCATTTTGATTTTCATAATGCTTTAGTGCCTCAAGACAGGACTTTACAAAATGATCCACGGGGATCTTTTCAAGCACGGCATCTAAGAATAATTGAGAGAGTTTTTGCTTCGTTTTCGGACTTAAGTCTGCTGCATCTTCAATCGTGTCAACAATGCGGCAAAGCAGATAAGTATTACCCACCATAATCTCAATGCTTGGCGGTAAAAGGGGAATAGTGAGGGCGAAAGTTCGCGACACTGAGTCAAGAATGGCTTTTTGATAGGCCAGATCGGTCTCAGAGTTCTCGCTAGGGCTGATTTGAGGTGAATTCACCCTTGAATTATGTCAGAGTGGGATGCGCTAGCTAGTGCTCCAAATTAGCACTTAATGCGTTACTAACAAAAGTGACATAGTCATATAATTTCATCAAATTCTTCAGGAGGGAAGCAGGGCGTGCTCATTTGGTTCGTCATTATTTACTGGGTTATATCTGTGGGCATTGGCCTATGGGCTGCGCTACGCGTAAAAAATACAGCCGATTTTGCTGCTGCTGGCCATAGTTTGCCCCTTCCTATTGTGACCGCAACGGTATTCGCTACGTGGTTCGGGTCAGAAACAGTCTTAGGAATTCCAGCTACCTTTCTTAAAGAGGGTTTAGGCGGCGTTGTTTCTGATCCCTTCGGATCTTCTCTTTGTTTAATTTTGGTAGGGCTGTTTTTTGCTCGACATCTTTATAACCGCCGAATGCTAACCATTGGCGATTTCTTTCGTGAAAAATACGGTCGCACAGTAGAGGTATTAGTAACCCTTTGTATTGTTGTTTCTTATCTAGGCTGGGTGGCTGCACAAATAAAAGCATTGGGCTTGGTATTTAATGTCGTTTCTGATGGCAGTATTTCACAAACAGGTGGCATGATCATTGGGGCTAGTAGCGTTCTGATCTATACCTTATTTGGTGGCATGTGGTCGGTGGCGATAACAGATTTTATTCAGATGATCATTATTGTGATTGGGATGCTCTACATTGGCGGTGAGTTAACTGCTCAAACTGGTGGGATTGGGGTGGTGCTCGAGCACGCCGCTGCTGCTGGTCAATTCAGTAACTTTTGGCCTGATATGAATTTAGCATCCATTCTCGGTTTTGTTGCTGCACTTTGTACGATGATGTTAGGTTCAATTCCGCAACAAGACGTCTTTCAGCGCATCACTTCTTCCAAGAATGCAAATATCGCAGTGCAGGCTGCTTTATTGGGCGGTGTGCTGTACTTTATTTTTGCTTTCGTACCAATGTATTTAGCCTATTCAGCAACCTTGATTAGTCCAGAGTTAGTAAAGGAATATCTCACAACTGATCCACAAATGATCTTGCCAAAATTAATTCTTAACCATGCGCCAGTGTTCGCTCAGGTGATGTTTTTTGGTGCTTTACTCTCAGCAATCAAGAGTTGCGCAAGTGCTACCTTACTAGCACCATCAGTCACATTTGCGGAAAACATAGTACGAGGCTTTTATAAGCACCTCACTGATCATGATTTATTGAAAATTATGCGCATCACTGTCTTGTGTTTTGCTGTAGTGGTTACTTTTTTTGCCATTAACTCTGAGCTATCTATTTTTAAGATGGTTGAGAGTGCTTATAAGGTAACTTTAGTTGCCGCATTTGTACCATTGGCATTTGGGGTGTATTGGCCAAGAGCAAATTCTTTGGGTGGACTACTGTCCGTGGTCTGTGGCTTAGCCGTCTGGATCAGTTGTGAAAGTTTAGCCCCTAAGGCCATCTTGCCGCCTCAGTTAGCGGGATTAATAGCCAGCATCATGGGCATGATTTGTGGGAGTCTAGTGCCCAAAGACTTACTAAAATCGGTCTAGGATAAAAAGTGCTTAAAAAATAGGCACTTAAAATTGTTTCCCCAAAAAACAATCTCCTCTAATATTGCAGTAATACTAAATTTTTTATTCTTGGGGTTCTTATGAAAATCTGTGTGATTGGCGGCGGTGGCGCTATTGGCGGCTACCTAGCTGTCATGTTGGCGCGAGCAGGTAATGAAGTGACGGTTGTTGCTCGAGGCGCAACTTTAGCTGCCATTAAAGAGCGTGGCCTTGCATTAATTATGGATGACCAACCTGAGCCATTGGTTGCTGAGGTAAAAGCGGTTGAAAAAATTACAGATGCTGAGACTCCAGATGTTGTGATGCTAGCTGTGAAGGCCCATCAAGTTGAACCGATTATTAATGACTTAGCAGCCCTCATGGGTCCAGACACTGTTTTAATTCCGATGCAAAACGGCATTCCTTGGTGGTACTTCCAAAAGCTCGGCGGGGAGTATCAAGACCACTCTGTTGAGACAGTTGATGCTGGTGGTCAAGCAAAGAAAGCGATTAATCCAAATAATATTATTGGTTGCGTTGTATATCCAGCAACCTTTACTCAAGCCCCTGGTGTCATACGTCACGTAGAGGGTAACCGTTTCCCGTTGGGTGAATTAGATGGTAAACCGAGTGAGCGTATTCAGAAGATGTCAGAGATGATGGGGGCGGCTGGATTCAAGTCACCGATTTTGGAGGACATTCGCTCAGAGATTTGGCTTAAGCTTTGGGGCAATATGACATTTAACCCTATTAGCTCTTTGACTCATGGCACCTTGGAAGGTATTTGCCAATACCCATTAACCAAAGATTTGGCGCGTAACATGATGGCTGAAGCACAAACCATTGCTGAAAAGCTTGGAGTGACTTTCCGAGTGGATATTGAGCGTCGTATTGCTGGGGCTGAAAAAGTCGGTAGACATAAAACTTCTATGTTGCAAGATTTAGAGGCTGGCCGAAGCTTAGAAATCGATGCACTTTTGGGTTCTGTCATTGAGCTTGGCAAGATCACTCAAACCCCGACCCCCTGTTTGAATACGGTTTTTGCTTTGACAAAGTACTTGGATGAAAACGTTCAAGCCTCTAAAGGTAGTTTGGCATTGCCATCGGTATCAGGTTACTAAGATCTGAAGTAAAAGCGAACTGCAGTAATGAAAAAAGCCTTGCTATGTTGAGTAGCAAGGCTTTTTGTTATGTGACAGTTGTTTTATTCAAAGCGGTTATCGAGTCTACCAACGCCCTCAATAATGATGCTGACATTGCTACCTGGCTTCATTGATCCAACACCCACTGAAGTTCCACAAGCAATGATATCGCCTGGCTCTAAGGGAACATCTTGTGAGATTAGACTGACCAATTTTGCGGGAGCGAAAATCATATCCGAAATTGGATAATTCTGACGTTCTTGATCATTCAAAATAGTTTTGATAGTTAACTTGCTAGGATCGATGTCAGTGGTGATACAGGGGCCAAATACGCCGAAGGTATTAAAGCTCTTGGAGCGAGTCCATTGCGCGTAGCCAGGGTCACGATTCAGAATTTCAATTGCGGTGACATCATTAATACAGGTGTAACCAAAAATAGCCTGCGCTGCTTGTGCTTCATCTGCCTCATGGAGGGGTTTGCCAATCACGATTCCAAGTTCACCCTCGTAGACCACTTTTCCTGAATAGGACTTTGGAGTGCGAATGACTTGGTTGGTAGCCAGGAAAGAGTTGTTTCCTTTGAGAAAGTACAAAGGTTCAGCAGGTACGGCATGCTCTAGCTTGGTAACTAATGCATGAAAGTTATCTACCATGGCAACCATTTTGGATGGAGTGCAGGGGATGTCTATTGTGACGTCTGCCAATTTCAAAGTAACACCAGTAGGCTTTGGATCCTTAAATATATCGCCTGAGTAAACAGCGATTTGGTCACCCTGTAGTTGACCTAAACCCATTTTTCCTTGGTGTTGATATCTGAGCCATTGAGCCATCATTTTTTCCTATGATTTAAATATTAAATATGCAATATCTTACAGGGATTAATCGCTGTCTAAGGGTTCTGAGGGAGCCGGATTAGGTTTGTCTTGCGAGAGAGTAGTCGCACAAAGCACGTAAGGCGTTAGTTGCTTCGTTAACTGGAAAATTCTCTATACAAGCCAAAGCTAGATCAGATTCACGCTTGGCTGCAGCCTGAGTATAGTCAAGAGCCCCAGAGGTTTTTACAGCATTCAAAATTTGTGCAAACACGTCGTCTGGCAGGTCTTGATTTTGTTCAATCGCTGCGCGGACTAATAGACGATCTTCGTTGCGACCATTTTCAAGCAGATAGATAAGAGGCAAAGTAGGTTTGCCTTCACGCAAATCATCACCCGCATTTTTGCCCATCTGCCCAGCATTGGCGGTGTAATCTAAAAGATCATCCATCAATTGGAATGCAGTTCCAATATGACGCCCAAAGGCAGCAGCCTGTCCCCGAGCAACATCTGTTGCATTAGCCAGAATTGCACCAAGTTCAGTCGATGCCTCAAACAATTTTGCAGTCTTGTAGCGAATGACTTGAAGGTAGCTAGCTTCATCAACTTCAGGATCATTCATGTTGAGGAGTTGCAAGACCTCACCTTCGGCAATCGTATTGGTTGCATCGGAAAGTATTTGCATGACTCTCAGGTCGTTTGGTGCCACCATCATTTGAAAGGCTCTGGAATATAGGAAATCGCCTACAAGAACGCTAGCCGCGTTACCAAAAGCCGCATTGGCAGTTTCTCGACCCCTTCTCAGAGTAGATTCATCTACAACATCGTCATGGAGGAGGGTTGCAGTGTGAATAAACTCGACAACGGCAGCCAGTTCAAGGGTATGAGGGGTTTCCTTGCCATTAGATAAAGCCTTGGCTACCAACATCAAAAGGGCGGGTCTGACCCTTTTTCCACCCGCTTGGATGATATAGGTCGAAATTTGGTCAATTAAAGCGACTTTTGAAGCCAATCTCTGGCGTATTACCCCGTCTAAGGCCTTGAAATCAAGGGCAATCGGAGCCAAGATTTGGCTTAGGTCGTTAGTTTTGACAGTGCTCATCATGCAAGATATAATAATGGGCTTAGCTTGTCCAGGGTGGATTAGCTTAAATGTAGATATTAATTGAGGTTTCAAACCATGTACGCGGTCATAAAAACCGGTGGCAAACAATATAAAGTTGCTGCAGGCGAAAAATTGAAAATAGAACAGAT
>Ga0114959_10002760_pt1 | contig 14150 bp, 14 predicted proteins | sample C_130625_EF_Meta_FD_87317 | JGI IMG/M metagenome (GOLD analysis project Ga0114959, IMG submission 87317) | Freshwater microbial communities from Lake Croche, Canada to study carbon cycling - C_130625_EF_MetaG | ecosystem: Environmental > Aquatic > Freshwater > Lake | place: Lake Croche, Canada...
GAGAGTCTTCTTAGCACCACCACGCATCATATGCTTTCCACCCATGCCGTATATTAAGGGTAGCGAAATAAATTTGAACGCAGGCAAACCATTTGATTTTTTAATACAGCACATAACTAAAATGCGTCTTCTTATTGTAGATACTGAAACAAATGGTCTTCCCGCAACCAGGTGGGCCAAGGAATCGGATTGGAAACAATGGCCGGAGATTCTACAGATTAGCTGGGAAATCTGGGAGGTTGTTACTGGGGAAGAGCCCCGCATTGTAAAGTCAGAAGACTATTTGCTCAAGCAGGATCCCGCAATTAAGTGGTCAACTGTCGCACAGGGTTTCCACGGTATTACCCTTGAAATGTGCCAGAATCAGGGAGAGGAATGGAAGCCTGTCCTTATGAAGTTTCAGGAAGATCTAGCCAGATGTGATGGTCTAGCAGCACATAACCTTGACTTTGATCGCAAGATTATTCGTGCTGGAATCTGGCGGACAGGTTGTGTACCTTGGTCGGAAGGTACTATTCTTGAACTCTGTACCATGCGTGGAGCACAGGGATTCTATGATTTTGGTCCAGACCGGAATGGTAATCCTAAGGCACCGACTCTTAAGCAACTACATGATGCCTGTATTCCGGGAACCTATGATTGTTCCGGGTCGGTGGTTCCATGGCATACAGCGACACATGACCTACATTGTGCGGCTCTATGTTTCTGGGTTATGTGCCGTGATAGTCGCTACAGGGAGATTCTCCAAAAGTGTACCCAGATCACCGGGCGTACTATGATCGCAAAGGATGAGGACCTGCTACACTCAATCAAGCCCTATACAGGCGTGTAACCAAGCGGATTCCTCTGCTCGTTTCTCTAAGGCATACGGACCATACATAAAATGTCCCGTTTCAGCGTCAATACGACACGCAACTCGCCATCCTTTTTTTCGCAGGAGCGTGGTCCACTTGAGCGGCTCCCAATACATCACTTCTGTATCATGAAGACCTCCCGATGTAAGAACAGGAACACCGGGACCTTCATGTGTAGTTAACAATGGATCTAAAGAAGCTGCTGCTCGGAAACCATCGTAGTCCGAGCAGTCAAAGAACTCGTCTACTTCTAAGCGTAAAACGGGAATAACGTCATTTGTACAGCCTTTCACCACATCAACAAAGGGTACTTCTGCACATGCGGCTCCACACAAGGCTCGCACCTTAGAAACCCGTTGAACCGCATTTGCCACATGAAAGCCTCCAGCAGATCGCCCATACAAAATTGTCTTTGCTGGTTTTACATTGAAGAGTGCTTGAATTTGCGGAATAGCAGCGATATAATCTAGAAGGCCAACTAAACGATTGTTACCACGAGCAGCATCCCAGCCTCCTAAGCCGTTGTCGCCTCCACCGCGAACACCAATAAATGAAACCGCATATCCTTGACGGATAAAGGGCAAGAATCGTGGGATTAGATGACAGGGTGTTGGAATACCATAATGGCCATAAACATATGCTATAAGAGCTATCGGCTCTTTACCCTTTTGGAAAATTGTAGTGGCAGGAATATGATGACCTTCACGTGTCAGAAGACTATAATCGGCTTCTAAGCCTAGGTCTGGAGCGGTTTCTAGTTTTATATCAAAAGAAGCAGAAATATCCAAGTGCTGGGCTCTCCGTGTGGGCGAAAACCACAGAAATGAGCGTTTCATAGAATCTAGCAATAAGAGTTTTCCACCCGTGTTCGGCTCAAATAGGACACGTTCCTTGCCATCACGAATAAAGGACAATTGAACAATTTGCTGTGTATTAGTCTGGCAGAAAAAACCATCATCTGTTGGAATAATGTCTGCGATTTTGCGTTTATCCGGGATTTGCCATACGTGCTGTGTTGATTTCACATTATAGATGGTCGTATCAGTCCACCAGAAAGGGTACGAGAATCCCAGCAGATTGGCTTTTCCTAATACCTTTTTGCTATGCTTTGTTGTGAAATCATAGGCATATATATTCCGGAAACGCCGCCCCTCTTGAAAATAAAAGAGACGTGTTCCAACGATACGACTAGCACGGACAACTTGATTTATTGACCTGCTTTTAACAAGAGGAATGCGTTCGCCCTTTTCTGTAATTTCCTCAAGTGTGTAAAAACGTTGAACTTCCTCTGAAGTTTGAACAATGATTTTGCCCTTACTAGTAATCATAGAACCTACATTTTCAACTGACCATACCTCTTCAAGATTGTCAAGTCTGTATGCTGTTAACTTCTTGCGTTCGCTTCCTTGCCATTTAATGTCCTCGATAACTAACAAAAGGTCTCTAAAAACTGCGTGTTCATATATACATGGCCATACTCTTTTTTTGTATGTCAAATGTTTAAGGTCATGGTCTAGATAACGGACTTCTATGCCTTGATCAATAAAATGCGGTTTTTCTAGCATAGTTACTTCGGCTTCTTGTAGAAGTTTTAGCCAGCGTTTAGTCGGTAGGTTTGCTGTTGCTTTAGACCACCGATTTGCCTCATCCCGTAAAGCAGCCTGCGTGTCAGGATTATCTAAATGCTCCATGTAAGCTAATTCATCGCGATACTCAATAAATGGAAGTTTAACAATTTCCATCTTATCCTCTACCCTATTATAATCGCTTAAACTATTTTAGCGTGAATATCATAGGGAATGTCTGTTCTACCAGTTACGACAAATCCATATATTATTGAACATCTTGATTACAAAGCACAGGAAAAAGAAATTATGATAACAAGTCATCTGCTAGAAGTTGAAGGAGTCTATGCTGAGGGTAAACTGAATGAAACTGTCTTTGATCTTGTACGTATTTTCTGTGCTAACCATCGTATTCAATTTGGTATACGTATTTTTAATAGTGCTGCGTTCATACAAGATAGGGAATGTATAACTAAGTTACCTGCTTTTCATATTTATTACAAGGATGAATATGAAAAGTCTTTTTATCCCGGTGATGATCCAGCAGTACAAATACAATATATGTTAAATGAAATCAAAAACTATAATAAACCAAAACGGACACGATGGTCATGGAAATTTCCTAAAATAAAATGGAAGTGGTCCAAAAAATCACGAGTTGCTTCTTCAGATGTGGCTTAAAATAGTATGGCGACTGTTATAATAATGTATAATTTTGAAACTAGAGAACTTATGGTTTGTGCTCTTATTCCATCTAATGGCGTAATAGCTGAAATTGGAGTTTTTAAAGGAGAATTTTCCAGATTTTTATACAGTTTAAATCCACGAAAACTTATTTTAATTGATGCTTTTCAAGGAGTACAACAATCAGGTGATCAAGATGGTAATAATGTTCAATGGGCAAATTTAGAGGAAGAATATATTAAGATTAAAAAATGGGCAATAGATCAAAATAATATTACTGTTGAAAAGGGCGATAGTTCCTCAATGTTATCTATTTACCCAAATGAATTTTTTGATATGATATACTTGGATGGAGACCATGCGTACGAAGGTGTAAAAAAAGACTTAGAACAAGCAATTCTCAAAGTGAAAAAGGGTGGATGGATTATGGGTCACGATTATGAAATGAATATGAATAAGGCTCATACAATGTATGTATTTGGTGTAAATCAGGCAGTAAATGAATTTTGTCAAAAATATGGACAAACTATATTTGCGAAGGGTAATGATGGGTGTGTTTCATTTGCTATTAATATAAAGTAAACAGAATACGCCTTGAATCTTATCTAAATGTTCGGAACCATCACCCGTATTTCCGCAGAAATCAATCATAATAGCAGATGGGTTATTGTCCATTTGACTCCAATAAATTATATTATCATTGATACAATATAATATTTGTACTTTTTTCTCTATACATAAAAAATTATAAATAGCCCTGTTAAAAAAAGGTTGTTCTAATGATTCATAATTTGTTTTAACTTTATTATACTCAATAATTCTATTAAAAAAATCAACTGCTAAAGACATTCCATAGATAATAAATTTTCCAGCACTTATACCTTTAATAGTAGGAATACATTTTATAAATTCATCTTTTTCTTCTGGGGGAATTCCATCACTATAATACCGTAAATCAAATGAACCTTCTTGCTGAACATAAATATTTTCTGGAATCATATTATCTGTAATGGGCTTGAATGACTTATTAAAAATAACATCAATATCTAAATAAAAAAGTATATCTTTATTGTAATGAGTAAGTAGGCCTTCTGTTAAAGCATTATATTTCCACATACATCCTTCCAATAATGTTTTTGGAGTAGGCATAATATGAAAATGATACGTAGAGATTAATTTATTACAAATAGTATCCCGCTCAAGATATTGTTTTGTATGTTTATCCATTATTATAAGCAGCATGTCATTTTCATTTAATGAGTTTGATTTAACAAGACAAGAAAGCCAAATTAGAAATACGTCTATATATTTATTCTTATGACATGGAACATGATCAAGAGTAAATAAAATTGTATATAAAAGAACTGATGGTGCCATTTATATAATACTTGAACGTGGCTTAAAATACTGGCTTGTATTATTTTTAGTCAAGGAACCGATGGCCCCAAAGAAGGATCTCAAAGTTCTAATCATATGTATGAAAATGGATATTAAGTATGGTTTATCCAAAGACGCTGAGATTCTTGAAACTGCCTTGAAGGAGCGTGCTGCCAAAACGGGCGATGTAAATCTGATGGTTCATCATGTAGATCCGCGAACGGCTCAGTGGAGTTGGGCAGATGTTGCTTTTCATATTGAGGTCCCGTGTCGTATCGCTATTCCCTTTGCTAGAAAACATTATTTCATGATAAATCCAGAGTGGTATTATACAGATGCGTGGAAATGGACATTGTCAGTGGCGAATGCAACATTTATCCAACGATATCCGAAGGCTCTAGCAGAACTTGGTGCTCCTGCCTCTAGTGTATTCACATGGCTATGGCGTGCTCCGAATGTGCTGGCACCGCCTGTTAAGAAGATTCGTCAGCGTACTTTTGTTTGTTTTCTTGGAGCATCCAAGCATAAGTTAGCCGCTGCTCTTGAAGTATTAACCATTTGGCCTCCCACGGCTCCGCTACTCAAAATCTGGGGTTCAGCGGATGTTATCGCGAAGTTGACAGCAGTGGCTGCTGGAAAAGCAAACGTTAAGTTGATTGGTGACTACATCACCAGCGAAGAAGTTCTCAAGACACTTAGTGACAGTGAATTCTGCTTGTTGCCTTCTCAAGCAGAAGGATTCGGTTATGCTTTGACAGATGCTATGATGACAGGCTGCTTGCCTCTTTGGTCTGATGTGCCCGCATATTGTACTTTCTTGGATGATTTGATGGGATCAAACGGACAGATGCTGGGATCAGCGACCACTGAGCCCTGCGAATTTCTGGTTAAGCCGCGACTATTAAAGCCTCATACGCTAGAAACCGCGATTCGTCTTCTGCTGGAGATGCCGAAGGATGATATTTTTGCTGCACGCAACCGTTTGATAAGTGCTGTCAATGATAGAACAGCAATTTTCCGGCAGCACGCGACACTTCTTTGGAACACCATGCTCCGCGACCTAGAGAAGATTCCTGCTTTTCCTGCTGCGGGTGCTCCGCCGCTATTACCTGCTTTAGGAGAAGGAAACGTGTTGCCTCGTGTAGGCGTTGTCACTTTAACATGGAATCGGCCCCATTGGTTGAAATTAGCATTCAAGAACATTCTAGCACAGAATTATCCATTGGACCGACTAGTTTGGTGCGTTGTGGATGATGGCTCTTTTGATAAGCGTGTTGACCAGTCAGTAATTAAGTTTGCCGAGCAAAATCCCAAGCTCAAGGTTGAGTATGTAAGTATCGGAAAGAAGACACATATTGGGGGTAAGCGTAACAGGGGTATCAAGCGAATTCTTGAGAATTTCCCCGATACCGCTTATTTCTGTATGATGGATGATGATGATGTCTATTTCCCCAATTCAGTTCGTGACCGTGTTTCGTGGCTTTCCTCAAGCAAGAAGGGAGCGTGTTATTGTAGTATTCTCCCTATGTATGACTTGGGGACATATACAAGCACAGTGAATGTGCCCCCATTAAATCTGGGACCGGCTAAACGCTGTAGTGAAGCTTCAATGGCTTTCACGACCGAGTTTTTTAAGGCTAAGGAGTTTCCTAGCACGGTAAGTATGGCGGAGGGTGAAGGATTCTTTGCTGGAAGGGAGGAGGAGACAGTTGAGATTCCAACACAGGGCGTCATTGTTTCACTACTTCACGCACAGAATACTAGCAGCAGGGGTATTACAGCGGCGAAAGATAACAAGGATTCACAGAATGGTTGCCACTATGGTTTTAGCGACGAGTTTTTCTTGTTTTTACACGGTTTAGGGCAGACCTCCGTGACCGAGGCTGCCGCCGCCGCGTCCGCCGCTGCTGAAGCCGCTGTGAAAGCAAAGGCGAAGGCAATCTGGCTCGCACAGCAGCAGGAGGAGCAGGCACTGAAAAATTCTTCAGAGCCGCCTGTACCTTCGGGTCAAGTTGCGGCGGTTTCTGAGCCAACGACTGAAGTTCAAGAAACTTCTGTGGTTCCTTCAAATTAAACATTTGTGCTTTAGGAAACCCCACCAAGAATTCTACAAAACGAACTTTGTTAGATGCGGAAGCCGCTGCTGTTTTCTTTAATTTGTCCAAAAAAGCAGGATCTAAAACAGCCGCAATTTTGGGTTCATTAACAATGGGCTTAATGATATCATTCGGCGTTACACCATGTCTGGTAAGAATTGTATCCGGATTGTCCATATGAGATAGTGATGCTATAAGAGCATCCACTTGTGGTACACTTCCTTTGAGTGTTTGATTTGAAATTTTTTGTAAACCAGGTGAAATTTGTGAAGCAAACCTACCGGCTTCGGGCATTACAATTGGATCTAGCAGATTAACTGAAGCATTTGTATTAAATATTTGGTCCTTCGGATATTTGTGAATCCATTCTTTGAAACCCACTTTATCTTCATTTTTAATAAACTCTTCAATTTGCTTTACGAAAGCAGGCTGAAAGTATTGTCGTATACCGCTTGGCTCCTTGAGTTGTAGAATCGGTCCGAATGCTTCTTCCATACTCAAGTGTGTATCTTCTAATAATTTATCGGGAGCATCCACATATTCAAGCGTATGTATAATATTATCCCATGTCGCATGAAATTTATCTGGTAGTGATTTTTTAATCGTGTCTTTGCTATCTAATAAACGTTGAAGAGCCTCATACATTTTTAAAATTGTTGATTTGCCGCATTTTAATTCAATTGTTCTGGGCTCTGCTATAACAGGTATGGTTATTGTAGCGGCTATTAAAATAGATGCGGCTTTTCTAGCAGGCCAATTCGTAATACTGATGGGAAATTTCTTGATGACATCCTCCGGTAAAAGATACATGTACCACGGATCCCCCTTTGTGATTTTCTTTAAAGCAAGTTGAAGCGGTGTAAAACACCAAATTGGTGAATCACTCAAGAGATTTCGGATTTTATAAAAGTCTTGAACTTCTAAATGTCCGATACCCGAAACTTCTGTTCCTGTTACTACATACATAATGTCACGGACTTTGGCAATTTCCTCTTGTTTCGGCATAACGAATGTAACCAGCCACCAGATGAACGCACGCATAATATCACGGGGAGTATTTAACGCAATTTCTAACACTTGTGCTTTTGTTTCTGGATTTATTAATGTCAGCGTATTCAAAACCATCTTCCAACGCATACTAGACCAAAACCCGGATTTGACAGAGCCATATAGTGTTAAGATGGCGTGTTTCCAGTCACCACGAGCAATTTCTAAGATAGCCATGATTGTGGAAAAAAAAGGTGAAATCCAGTTGAATAGAAAATCAGGCAACAGGGTAAGTAACATGCGAATAAGTTCTATCAAAAGAATAATAGCCGAAAATGCCAATTGTGTTGGTATAGGTTTTGTTGGTGATACAAAAGGTCGGAAGCGGTCAATAGCCCAAATACCAACGCGGCGTGAAAGAGCATCGTTCAAACGATCCAAAAAGTTAATCGCACCAAATCCAGCACCCACAAGATGATCTGTATTATCTTCCCAATGAATAAGTTTTTGCGATGGACCAATATAACGCTGCGGAGGCATTATCTTAGCTTCTTTCCAAATCTCTACGAATTCTTCAAATCCCGGTATTTTTCTGATCATTTTAAGAAACATACTATCTTCTTCCTCTGTGTCTTTTGCTGCTCCACCTCTTTGCCTAGGCTTTTCTTGTTTTTTTGGCTCAGACCAGTCTATACCATTAAACATTTCAACAAACTTGGAGGCTTCGGCCTCTGTTATATCTAATTCTTTTGCTAGAACTTTTGCTGCTACCTCAGATGAAAAACCATGTATTGTAATTGCTTCGGAGAGAATAGCATATCCCAACAGAATTTTGCGTAAACCGTCAAAGAAAACATTGGGCTGGGCTTTTATTTCTTCTTCGGAAAGCCGAAGATCTTCTAGCAATTGTTCTTTTGATGGCGTCTCCATCCCCTATTTTAAGGACCTGTAAATTAATTTAAAGCAGTTGATGGAGGACTGTGTTGTTTGTGGCGAGGTGACTAGTCTAGAATCTAAGGGTTATAAATGTAGTCATGGACACGAATATCACCGTGTATGTTTCAGATCTAGCACAAAAAAGAAATTATGTCTTGTCTGTGAAGAACCAGTAAAATTACCATACGCACAAAAAGCAAAGCGGGTACTAGACAGAAAAGCACGGGCTACTTGGTGTAAGGGTAAAACGGCCACTGGAAAGAAATGTCGTAAGAGAACATACACAGGTTTCTGTCATTTACATACGCCTGCTACAGCTACTACCACGGAGGCGGCGGCTGCTGCGGACACAATAGAACTTTAACTTCCCTACCGAGAAGAGAATGAATGGTTCGCCGCCGCTTCATCCATTAGAATATGCCGTTGGTGCGTATGCTCCAGTTGAGTTTATGGATCTAAATGCGGGCTCCGGAGGTGGAGCAGAGTCTAGTAGACTCATAACAAATCTACAAGCAACTCGTAGCATCCAGCAAAGAGGCATGAATGAAATACAAGGTGCGGCTCCAGATGAGCGTGATTGGATCCGTATATGGCGAAAGAAAATCAGAGAAACTGTTACACGATTCAATGATTCTTTCTTTGATTTCCTAATACGAGACTCGGAGGGAAAGGACCAGGAAACAATCGTAAAGATGAAGTCTTTAATAAACCGAATGTCAAATATACCATCGTCAGGACGTGTTTATTTCCCTGAACTTGGATGGGATATCAGTATGAATTCCATTGTAGAGGAGTTACAGACGGATATGGGATTTCAGTTTGATGAATTCAAGGAATCGCAGAAAAAAATGACACGGGTTTATTCCGATACGCTGAAAGAACTCTTTTTAATTGACGCACGGCTACAAGAAAAGATCAATAAATTGAATCAAATCGTTGATAAAGTTCAAGGACTTTTACTGCTGGAAACTAACAAAGAACTGGCGGATCTAGCAGAACCCACAGCAAATTACTTAGCGGCTGTTCTAAAAAGCAATGATTTTAGCAGTGACTTTGTTTTATTCATGATGACCTATAAACGCTGGATCGCACTGTACGACTTAATACAGTTAAATCGTGTGTCATCCGCATCAGCCCCACCACAGTGTTGTATTTGTGCCCAAGCAGATGTAACACACGCGATGATTCCCTGCGGACATACATTCTGCTCGGGGTGTATTAATAAGCAGATGAGTCTCTGTTATATCTGTCGTACAAGTGTTCGCGACCGCCTAAAACTCCACTTCCCTTAGTTCTTTGACGATGGGTTCAAGGGCTGAATGCTCGAATGCCATGGGTTTAAGACGCTGAAGACGTTCCTTCTTTTCCGGGTATGTAGCAGCTAGACGAAGCATAATATATTCTCTCCGTTTTGCGAAAAGCCGAATAAGAGTCTGGCGGGTGGGTGTATCTTGGATTTCCATATTTACTGTTTGCTATAAGCGTATAAATAGTCAAATTTATTTGCTTAAGGATTTAATAGAATAATGAATCAGGACGAGTATATCATAACTCATATGGCAGACCAAACTAATACCGCTCTAACACAAGCAGAAGATCTGCCTGAGATTTCAGTATTACCCAACTATTTGAAAGAATGGCTAACACTTGAAGAAGACTTGAAGGTTTTGAGTGCTGCCACACGGGAGAAGAAGAAGCGTATGGGAATCTTACAGGGACTTATTACAAAGACCATGAAAGGACACAAGATTGGTCGTGTTAATATTAAGAGTGGCTCTATTATTTATCAGAACAAGCAGACGAAGGAATCAATGGGTAAAAAGTTCATTGTATCTAAATTGACGGAGTATTTCAAGGGGGATATTATCAAGGCGACTGAAATCTACAATTATTTGGAGGAGCATCGGGGCAAGAAATCCAAGGATAATATAAAATTAGAGCGGGATTAAGTAGAATGACAGTTCAAAGTTTGAGTCCTTTGATTGACAGCGTTGTTAAAATGAATCTGCGGGAGGATTTTACAAATATGACTGGGAGCAGCGGTGCTACGGGTCCAGCATTTTTCTTGCTGCTTCTTGCGATTCTAGCAGCGGATGTTGGTATTATCTATTGGCTTTGGAATCATGTGATTGTAAATGTGATTACAATCGCAAAACCCATTAAGAGTGTTTGGACCGCTGCTGGTTTATTATTGTTTTTACTTATTGTACACTCATAAAGGTGGAAGTTGCCCGGAGTTCTTCGAGTTTCGGGGGCTCGTAAAAGGCGGGGTCGCGTACACCGTCCGGCATATCCATTTGCGGCTGCTCGGTCATACATTGTCCTAACATAAGTGCCTTGAGTGTTATAATCTGAGTCTTCAGATTCTCTCTAGCAGTTGCTGTTAAATTAGGGAAGTACGCATTAAGTCCGTCAATTAGTTGATTACCTCTGGTTGTATAACGGTCAGTGGCAAGTTCAATATCACGTTGTCTTAGGAGTTTTTTATGGCAGCGGCTCACAAGCACAGCTGCGGGCTCAATATCCTGTTCAGTTGAGTAGGGGGTATCAATACTATAGTAAATTTTGCTGCGTCCTTGTGTGATATCTTTACGCATATTTTCCACCTTTAGTAACAGAACATCCAATTCGCGTTTCTTTACGTTGTATTCAGACGCGGTTTGATAAGAGCATGGTGGATACTCAGTTTGGCCAGACGAGGCGAAGTTTTCTGTTAGAAAACGACGGGGGCTCATCTGTGCTACAAGCAGAACAAAAATAAGAAGGAGTAATAATGAAATCTCGTAGATCATTCTATATTATGATTCTATTATTGCCGAGCCTTGGACTTACGGACTCTGGTGGCTGGAGGAAGGGCGACGCTTTCGTTGTTGGAGGTCTCATTGTTAGAGACTGAAGAGCCATTGTTAGAGACTGAGGAGCCGTTATTAGAGACTGAGGAGCCGTTATTAGAGACTGACGAGCCGTTATTAGAGACTGACGAGCCGTTGTTAGCAGAAGCAGGAGCAGCCAACTGAGGCAGAGCCGCAGTAGTGCCCGTTACAGTCAGCCAATCACGCTCCATAGTATCAAGCAGACCCAACAGATAGCGGATTACCGCCACAATAGCCCGCCGAGCAGTCATTTCCGTATCCTTCTCAACGCCGATTTCCAGAGTCAACTCCTTCTTGAGCGGATGGCCCATCTTGTATCCAGCATACTGAAGCTTGGGTGCGGTATCGCTCATAATGTGACGCTCAACCAGATACGTCTGTAGAAGATTTCCTAGAGTGTGATCCTCTGTATCCGTAAATACAACCTCAACGCCCTTGCGGTATCCAAGTGTAGGACGGATACTGACATTTGCTGGAATCTGGATATCAAGCGTCTGGTACTTCTGAAGCATTACCTTAATTTCACGAATACCACGGTGTACAACTGCAGGAACACTCATCAAGCCATTGGTTTCAATCTCAAAGTCAAAACTGTACGGCTCATTCTGGTCATCCGCCAAGAAGCACCGCTGGATCTCCAGTGTTGCCCACTCCCGCTTATAGTTATTAAGTTGCTGGGGATTGGCTTGACTCTGGTCATTGATCTTCTTAGACTCCTTAAGCCAATTCTGAAAGAACTCTTCCTGACGAGCAGGATTTGTGTCAATTGTGTAACCAAATGAGCACTGGCAGGTGGGTGAATAACGCACATTCTCTTCAACCGTTGAAACGCTGGGATAGGCCACCAACTTAATCTTTTCCAGACTATCGGCTGACCACTGAGGCCTCAAATGCGTAATCATAATAGACTCCTTTGTGATTGTATCAACGGGGAACCAGGCCGCAGTTCCTTCCGGTCCCAAATCCTTCCAGCCCTCCGCATCCTGAGCAAAGACACGCATATCCGCCGTTGTAACCATGCGGGATTCCTGTGTAGTATTCGCCACCTCAAGTTCAATGCGATACTTCTTGGGATCAAACTCATCTGTTACAGGCACCGCGATAGGGATCATGCCAATGCGATGAGCCAGCATTTCATTGGGAAGCGGTGTGGTATTTTCCTGAATATGAACTTCTGACTGCTCAGGCGGCTCGGTACGAAAGCCAACCGTGGGGACCTTACACTGGATAATACGCACAAGAGTATTGGCGATTGTAACATGACTGGGTGTAAGAGTAAAGGCGGCCCGCTCCTTCCGAGCAGAATCCGTCATTAGCGTAGAGCCTGATTCCGTATAGTTGCTAAACATTCTGCCTTATCTTATTCACAGGAATATGTTCAAATTTATTGTTAAATCCGCGTAAGTATACGAGGATGAAAATCGGCGATAAAACAAGGGATGCCGCATTTGTGCTTTTACTCTGAAAAATGCCGATTTTCGCAATCATTCATTGAGGAGGTTAAAAAGGCCGGTTATCTAAACGAATTTAAATTTATCTGTGTTGATCCTGATGCTTCTGGCAAGAAATCGGCGGTTGTGAATAAGGCTATTGCTGAGAAATGGCTTACCGCAGTGCCTACGCTAATTATTGATGGGGAAAGTGGTCCACGAAAAGATGCTGAAGTCTTTAACTGGCTTTCCATGAAGAAATTACAGGACGGACGTTCGGCTCCGAGCAATCCGGATGGGGCCGGTGGAGGAGAACCCGTCGCCTATGGAAATGAACTGGCTTCCGGGAAGTGGTCAGATTCTTACAGTTTTTTCGGTCAGCAATTTGAAGTCGGAAAGGGACAGGGATACGATCCCATTCCGCGAAACTTTGGCCAACTTCAGGAGGGAACGGGCTCTATCACGGGCATTGGAGGGCAGACTGCTGGACAAGTTGTGGCCGCCACTGCCCAGAAAAGTAAGAAAGAAATGGCGATGGACGCTGCTCTCGAAAAATTCCAGCGGGAGCGTGATATGGATACGCCAAATGGTTTTGCCCGGAAATAATCGCTTAAAGTTGTTATTAAGAGAATGATGTAGGCATATGGATACTCAGGCTAGTCCACTTAAGCGATTCACAAAGACTCTGATAGGATTTTTTGAAATGCTATCAGATACGTATCCGGAGGAACGAGATATTCGTTTAGCGGCTGATGGACTAAAGGCAATTGATTCAACTAATCCGAGACTGCTCCTTACAATGTTTATGAATAATGTGTACCCCACTTTTCGGTCACCTGTTCTAGCAAAGGATGAAGATGCCATGATTAAGTTGGGTCATGATGTGTTGAATAATAAGTTCAGCGAAATGGCGTTTGCTTTCTGGATTTTTGACAAGCACTGGAAGAACATGTCAGAAAAGAGCAAGGAACAAATTTGGAAGTGGTGTACGGCTTTAGTGCTTCTTTCTGAGAGAGCTGCGGCGTAAAATCCGATTAGAATTATTATATTGATCGGGATCATTAGAACCACCGAAGTTACGAGAAAATTGGGGAAGACCGAAACCCTTTGAATAATTACTGGATGGCTTTCCACCGAATGCGCGGCTGAATTCAGGCTCTGTGGGTTCGCCCTGCTGATTTCTCCGATTTCTTAGGAAAGAAAGACCTTGACCTTGGCGGCCTGCTCGGTTTTGATACGGTACATTTTCAACCGGACCAATCCGCTGGGTATACGCAGAAAGACGCAAATTAATGTATCGGTAGATTGATTTTATCAATGAATCCATATCATTACGCATTTTGCTATA